>CXWL01005717.1_pt1 | contig 142266 bp, 107 predicted proteins | sample 590931 | NCBI WGS metagenome assembly CXWL01 (sample SAMEA3498368, study PRJEB10139) | groundwater metagenome | biome: water well; material: biofilm material | place: Germany | collected 2015-04-27
TGGCAGGGGTGTACTTCGGCTGGGAGACCGCCGAGCGCGCCCGCGCCTGGCGACGGGGTCGGATCGTCGGCAGCAAGCTTGGGCGCCTGGTACGTCCGTTTGCCCGCCGTCTGTTGGTGTTCTGAGGGGGTGCGACGGGCCCCAGCGCACGCCTCAGGGCCTGACGCCGACCCTGCCGGTCTGGTCTACCGCCACGAGCAGGGGGGCCGGCGGGTGGCGCGCGAAGTACTCCTCGGTGGCCTGCCTTGCACCCTGCCAGTAGCCGAAGTCGTCGATCAGCAAGACTCCTCCGCGAACCAGCCGCGGGTAGAGGTGCTCGAGCTCATGCAGCGTCGACTTGTACCAGTCCGTGTCGAGGCGCAGGAGCGCGATCGACTCCGGCGCCTGGGCTGGCAGCGTCTCCTCGACCAGTCCCTGAACGAGGTGGACCCGGTCCATCGGATACCCCGTCGATGCCAGGTTGCCGCGGACGTCGTCGAGCGGCGCATAGCACCAGTCGGATCGCTCCCTGCCCGAACGGCCGCAAGAGGTGTTGGGCCAGATCGCGCAGGCTCATCAGCGCCATGCTAGCAGCGGCCTTCCCGCTTTCAGATTTGGCCATGTTGTAGTCTCGAGGCAAATGGCTGGCGACCGTTCCCGTCTATACCCCACCTGGCTGGACCACCAGCGGCATCCTCTGGTTCAACTGCGTCAGGCCCTGCAGGGCGAGCTCGAATCGGAATCGAAACGCTCCGTGGACTGCACCGTCGTCGACGTGGGCTGCGGAGCCATGCCGTACGCTCCCCTGTTCCAACAGCAGGGCGCTCGCTACGTCGGCTGCGACCTCGGTGGGCAAGCCGAAGTAGCGATTGTTCCGGGACAACCAGTCCCTTTGGCCGACGCCTGCGCCGACTATGTCGTTTCCTTCCAGGTGCTCGAGCACGTCTGGGATCTGGATTGGTACCTGGGTGAGTGTCGCCGTCTGCTGCGGCCTGGCGGGGCCTTGCTGCTGTCCACGCACGGAGCGTGGCCCTACCATCCGCATCCCACCGACTTTCGTCGCTGGACAGAGGACGGGCTGCGCGCTGAGATGGGGTCACGGGGACTGCAGGTAGAGCGTTGCTTGGGGCTGGTAGGGCCTCTCGCCTGGACCACGCAATTCCGCTTGCTTGGTTTTCGAGAGGTTCTCCGCCGCGTTCCGATCCTCGGGCAATTCCTGTTGTGGCCGCTCTGCCTCGCCATGAACTTGCGCATGGTGGTTGAGGACGCGATCACGCCGCCGAGCGTGCGCCAGGCCAACGCCTGCATCTACCTCGTCCGCGCCCGCCGGGCCACGAGCGAGTCGTGAGCAATCCCTATCGCCGGGCAGTTTTCGACCACCTCTCCCGCCTGCTTGCCCGACGTGGGCGCTACCCGCGGGCGCTCGATTTCGGCAGTGGAGACGGCTGGATTGCCCAGCAGCTGATGGCACGCGGCGCTGCGGACGAGCTGGTGGCCGTCGACGTTCAGCGGCGCCGACGCGAGGTGATCACACCCACGCTCTATGACGGACGTCGCCTGCCGTTTGCCGATCGTGCGTTCGACCTCGTCTACGCAGTCGACGTACTCCATCACTGCCCAGAACCGACGGCGGCCCTGCGCGAGATGCTCCGAGTTTGCCGCGGCGACGTCCTGCTCAAGGATCATTCCTACCGAAACCGTAGGCAATGGCTGCTGCTCGCTGTCCTCGACGAGATCGGTAACCGCCGCTTCGGCGTGCCGTCCCGATATCGTTACCAGCGGGAGTGGGAGTGGCTGCCGGTGCTCGCCGAGCAAGGATTCAGACAGCTAGTGCTCGAGCATCCCCTGGTTTGCGACCCACGGCTCCCTTGGGTCGCGCCGGTACAGTTCGTGGGCATGTGGTCGCGGTCGTGAGCGGTCGGCGGCGATGTTCGCGGCCAGGCGGCAGTGCACTCGCCTGAGAACCTACCGTCGCCGGTTTGGCTGTCGCTCAGCGGTAGCCGCACGAGACACCGGCCGTGAGCGCCCGGTAGCCGGAGATCAGGTCCCGGGTCCGAAATACCGATACAGAAGGCGCACGATGGCGATGAACCCGCGGTGGGGCCTTGGCGTCGAATAGCAGAATCGGGCTCATTCTTGTCCAAGCTCGTGACGGGCGGTATCGAAGAGGTCGAGATATCGCGAGACCGTGGTCGGCCAACTCCAGGACCGCCGGGCATAGTCGAGCGCACGGGCGCCGATCTCGCGGCGGCGCTCGGGGTTGGCGGCGAGCTCGGCAGCGGCCTGCTCGAGTCCAGGTAGCGACTCGGCTGCGCTCACGGCGCTCGGGTCGACGGCCCCCGTGTAACCGGGATCCCATAGCAAGGCGACAGCAAGGCCGCTGGCGAAGGCCTCTTGCACAGCAACAGGGAAGCCTTCGCCGGTGGCTGCATGGATCAGGAAGTCGGCCGCCGCGAAGACGTCACGCATCTGGGCGTGCGGCAAGATTCCGAGGTTGTAGATACCCTCGGGGACCTGCCGGTCGGCTCCGCAGACGACCAGCCTATAGGGACCCACGAACCGTAGGACCTCCTCCAGATTCTTGCGTTGCGCCTGCCGACCGACGAAGAGCGCGAGAGTGTCGTCAGCAGGCAGGCCCAACCTCGAGCGTGAGAGTCGTCGTTCCTCTGCAGTGGCAGGCCGGAAGTCGGTGGTGGAGACGCCGTTCGGGATGAAGGCGAGGCGCTGCGGTGAAAGTTTGGCGCCCAGCCACCGCTGGACGCGGGAATTGATCGTGACCAGACGATGAGCGCGTCGCGACACTGGGTGCCCAATGAAGGCCCACGCCAGCTGCTGGACGAAAGTTAGGCCGCGCGAGCGGTAGGGGACGAATCCCACGTGCTCGGTGACGATGAAGGGCGCATCTCGCCGTCGTGCGGCGAGCCCCAGAAGAGTGGTGTTGTAGAGGCAGCCATGGGCGTGGATCACGTCACAGCGGCGGAGCGCCCGCGCCGCCGGCAGCATACCCGGTCCCAACAGAACAGGATACGGCACGCTAATCCGTTCGCTGGCATGGAAGGCCGGCATGCGATACACATGAACGCCCGCCTCGTTCGCCCGGCCGCTGGTCCCCTGCCACGCTGTGGTTACCACGTGGACTTCGTGTTCGCGAGCGAAACCCTGGACAAGATTGTGGACGACGGTTTCGATCCCCCCGGAGTGGGGCTGATAGTTGTGGCAGGCGACCCCGATGCGCAATTCGAGAAGGTGGCCGGAAGGAATCGTGAGGGCAGCTGTGAGCCGAGCGGAGAGAAAGTCTACGCGAGGTCCGGTCGCGATTCCAGGGGTCGGATCTGGCTGCTACTCGGCTGGCGCCGTCGGAATGAGCTCGTAGATCTGATTGCGCGGATCCTCGTAGCGCAGGGTGAAGAGCCCGGGTGAGGCCGCCGCCCAGTCCGCTTCGGGCGCATAGGACTCGCCTTGGCGCGTGAGATAGAGCCAGCGCACGCCCTGCCGGCGGAGGTTGGCGAGCCAGGCGTCGGGTGCCGCATCGACCCGCGGATCGCAGCGCGCGTAGGCCGCGACGTTGCGATGGTCGACCTTGTTGACGTTGACGTAGATCGCCCGCCGTTCGAGGTGAGGACCCATGGCCGGGTAGACGAACTCGCTCTGCGGCCAGCCGACGACATCGACAGTGCCGTCCCCGCCGAAGCGGTCGAGCCAGTTCCAGGCCCCGACATAGGCGGCGATCGGGGTGGAGTGGACGCTCAGGTCGAAAGCCATGGCCCGCGATCGATCGGCGACCCGGAAGGCGGCGAGAACGGGTAACGCGAGCAGGATCGCTGCCGCCGCGGCGAGACTGGCGCCGCGCCAGCGGGAGCGGAGGAGCATTGCCACTCTGGGCGACAGCAACAGGACCAGCGCCGTGACATCGACTGCGGCTATAGTCATGCGGACACCCCGGGGCATCTCGGCATGCAGCTGCAGCAGCGACTGGACGCCGAGAGCGAGCGCCAGCAGAGCAAGGCCGCGTCGCGGCGTGTCCCGCAGCTCGAGCGCGGCCAGGCCGCCGGCGAAGGCAAAGGCCAGGGCGCTGTCCAGATAGCGGATGTTGGCGAAGATCAGATGACCGTAGGCGTAAGGCACGATCATCCAGAACACGCCCTGCACCACCAGCTGACTCCAGATCAGGAGTGCGGCGGCGCGGCGCGAGGGCCGGAAGAAGAGAGGCAGGGCGAAGACGGGCAGTAGCATGAGGGCCTGCGGGCCGATGCCGAGCTCGAGCGAAGGCGCCCGCGTGATGCCGAGGAACGAATCGAGGAGCTCACCGTTCTCGAGCAGCTCGCCGAGGATGGCGGCGGGGCTGCCGGCGCGCGGCAGTGTCATTGCTCGGTGCTCCTCGGCCTCCTTGCCGGAGGAGAAGGGATCGCAGCGCAGGCCAAAGGCCCCGGCGCCGAGCACCAAGTTGCGTGTGTACCAGAACCCGCCGAGCACCGAAGCGGCCACCAATGCGACGACGACCTGCGGTGCCCGGACCCGCCAGCCCCGACGCCAGGCGGCGACCACGAGCAGGGCCCCGGCCCAGGCCAGGCTGCTCGGCCCGAGGAGAACCTTGGTACCCGCGGCGATGCCCAGCCCGGCGCCCGCCAGGGCTGCGGAGCCGAGGCGGGGCTCGTCGAGCCAGCGCAGGGAGAAGAAGGCGGCGGCAACCAGGGCAGCGGCGGCGAAAATGTCGACGTACTGCGTCGCAACGAAGCGCAGGATCGTCGGTGTCAGCAGAGTGACGTAGGCGGCCAGCGGCCAGCTTTCCCGCGCCCCGAGCTCCCGGGCGACCGCCCCTGTGGCGAGACCGAGCAACAACCATGGCAGGGCCGACGCCAGGTTGACGTAGATCTCGCTGTGCGACGGCGCCAGCCACCACCACAGCCAAAGCGAGCCACTGCCGGGCTGGAAGCCGTAGAAGTTGATCGGCGCGGGCCCCAGTACCGGCGCCAGGTCGCGGTCCTGCATCCATCGGGCGGCCAGCAGCAGGTGGTACATGAGGCTGTCCCACGACAGCGGCGGCCGCAGCAGCCCGCGCAGCAGCTCGCTGCCGGCAGCGTGCACGGTGATGAGCGCGAGCGCCGGGTGGGCGCTGAGCTGGGCACCGGTGCGCCTGGCCAGCCGCAGCGCCGGGCCCCAAGGATCGGCTTCGCGCTTGGCTCGCTGCAGGAGGACGATGGTGATGCCGGCGAGGAGCGCCAGGGCGAGGTCGATGCGCAGCAGCCCGAGGGCCCCCAGCACCAGGCCGATGGCCAGCGCCAGGCTGATCGAAGCCGTCAGGGCAGCAACCGCCAGGCCCAGCGGGTCGCGCCGCACTTCCTCGCCGAGCAGCCGCAGAGCCAAGAGGTAGCCGGCGAGGACCAGGAACAGGACTGTGGCCAGCGTCAGCAAAGCTCCGAGCAGGTCGACCAGGTACATCCCGGAAGTCTAGCGGCTTCCTCGCTTCGCTCGGAGCCGCAGCGGTCACTTTGGCTGCGCAATCTCGACCTTGACGGTCGAGCGTTGCGCCACCCAGGAGTCGACAGCCGCGGCGGCCAGCTCGTGGCCCGTCGCGAGCGTGGTGGCTCCGGCTAGGCTCAGCGCCGACTACGGTCCACCCCGGCGATCAAGCGGTAGAGCCCGAAGCAGGCCGCGAACAGGACCGTAGAGACCCCCGCCGCCGGCAAGGCCGCTTGGTGATGGCCGGCAAGGAAGGTCTCGAGGGTGGCGGTGAGCAGCCACATCTGCACGATCAGCAGGATCACCAACAGGGCGAGGGCGCCGTCAATGGCGGTGAGGCGGCGACGGCGGGTCGCTTGCTCCCGCGACAGGTTCGGGGTGGCCACCTCAGAGCTCCTCGCCGGTCGCGATGCCGACGGCGACGATCACATCCTCGCGGCGTTCGAGGAGAACCCGCGGCAGCGGGCGCGGCGGCGGGCCCTGGAGCACCCGGCCGTCGCGGACCGAGAAGAAGCCGTGGTGGCACGGGCACTCGAGCTTGCCTTCCGCCGGAGCCCACACCACCGCGCAGGACAGGTGGGTGCACTTGGTGCTGTACGCGGCGTACTCGTTCGCCGCGTGGTGGACGAGGATGCAGGGGTCGCGGTCGGTGGGGTAGTTGAACAGGCGCGCTCCGCCCACCGGAATCTCGGCGTCGTGGGCGAGCACCAGCTCGGGGAACGGCGGCTGCGGCTTCGCAAAGAGCGAGCGGGCGAGGATCCAGAGGTTGCCGGCGAGCATGCCAAAGCTGGTGAGCGCGAGGAACTTGCCGAGCTGACGGCGGGAGACGTAGGACTCCTCGCCCTTGTGGATCGAAATCTCCTCGCGCCAGAGGGGAGGGGTGGAGTCGGGGTCGGGCGAGCTCATGTCGGAGAGTCCCAGATCAAGTCGGCGAGGTCGACGGCCACCCTCTCGGTGCCGGCCGGGACCATCATGTAGACCTTGGTGGTGACGGTCTGGCGGCCGAATTGAAAGACGTTGGTCGCCACTTCGCGACGCTTGGCGATTTCTTCGGCCGGGGCGAAGGTGAGGGCGCCGCTCGGGCAGACGGTGGCGCACATCGGTCGCAGACCGACCGAGGTGCGGTCGTAACACATATCGCACTTCATCATCAACTCGATCTGTGACGGCATCTTCGGGACACCGAACGGGCACGACAGAACACAATTCGAACACGCCACACAACGCGGCTTGAGCGCCGACTGCACGACGCCGTCGTCACCCTTCTTGATCGCGTCGGCGGGACAGACCAGGGCGCAGGTGGGCTCGTCGCAGTGCATGCAGACGGTGGGCACGGTGGCGGTCGACTCGGCGCGGTCGAGGTAATCGACGGTGATCATCGGATAGCCGCGATGGGTGTCACACTCGGCGCAGGCGTTGACGCAGGCCTGGCAGCCGATGCAGCGGCTGGGGTCGACATAGAACCCCATCTCGCTCATCGGGTGGCTCCACGAACCGGGCGGCGTGGCGCGGGAGCCTGGTCCCGGCTGTCCGGTTCGCGGGTCCAGGCCGGCGCCTCCTCGACGCGCCGGATCTTGCAGGCCGAGACCTTGAACTCCGGGATCTTGCTGCGCGGATCGAGGGTGCGGTGAGTCAGCCGGTTGATGCTGCGTCCGCCGGGCCAGTGGTAGGGCACGAAGACGGTGTCGGGGCGGATCGAGCGGACGACCAACGCGCGGACGGTGATGCTGTCGCGGCGCGAGGTGACCTCGACCCAGTCGCCGTCGGTGATGCCGTGGCGGGCGGCGAGGTCCGGGTGGATCTCGAGCCGGGGCTCGGGATACTGGTCGACCAGGCTGCCGATGCGCCGCGTCTGGGTGCCCGACAGGTACTGGCTCACGACGCGGCCGGTGGTGAGGTAGAGCGGGAAGTCATCGTCGACCGGGTCGCCGCTCGGCCGGTATTCGGCGACCACGAAGCGCGCCTTGCCGTCGGGATGGAAGGACTTGCCGTCCTCGAACAGCCGCGGCGTGCCCGGGTGGTCTTCGCTCGGGCATGGCCAGAAAACCCCCAGTTGGCGGTCGATCTTCTCGTAGGTAATGCCCCGGTAGTCGGCGGCACCGCCTTCCGAGGCGCGGCGCAGCTCGTCGAAAATCTCGCGCGGGTGGCGATACGGAAAGTACTTTTCCTTGCCGAGACGGCGCGCGAGCTCGATGTAGATCTGCGAGTCGGGCCAGGCGTTGCCGGGTGGATCGACCGCCTTCTGGATGTGGATCACCCGACCCTCGGCGCTGCACACGACGCCCTCTTCCTCCTCGTGCAGGCTGCCAGCGAGGACGACGTCGGCGTGGCGCGCGGTCTCGGAAAGGAAGAAGTCGACGACGCCGAAGAACTCGAGTTTGTCGAGCGCCTCGCGGACGTAGTTGCTGTCAGGCAGCGAGACCAGCGGGTTGAAGCAGATCGACAGCAGGCCCTTGATCTCGCCGCGGTGGATCGCCTCGACGATCTCCATNNAACTGATCACATTTCTGGCCATGCTCGCGACCGCCCTGGCCGTTGCCCTGGCCAGTGATCATCATGCAGCCGGCGCCTTCACGGCCGAGGTTGCCCGTGGCGAGCGCCAGGTTGATCAGCGCCGAGCAGTTGTCGACGCCCTTCGACTGGTGCTCGATGCCGCGAGCGTGCAAGGTCACCGCTCGGTCCGCCTCTCCGTACATTCGGGCCGCCTGCTCGATCGCCCCGGGCCTGACGCCGGTGATCTCGGCGGTGGTGCGGGGGTCGAACCTCTTGACCGACTCGGCGATCGCCTCGAAGCCGACGGTGTGGGCGGCGATGTAGTCCGGAGCGTGCAGGTTCTCGCGCAGCACGACGTGGAGCAAGCCCATGTAGAGCGCGGAGTCGGTCCCCGGGCGCAGCGGCAGCAGCAGGTCGGCGTTGCGGCAGATCGGCGTCGCCCGCGGGTCGGCGACGATCAGCTTGCCACCGGCGTCCTTCATCCGCCACAGGTAGCTGGTGGTGATCGGCGCGCACTCGCCGACGTTGGCGCCGCAGACCAGCGCCACCTGGGCGTGGGCGATGTCTTCCCACGGATTGGGCGAGCGGTCGACGCCGAACGCCATCTTGTACGCGGTGCCGGCCGAGACCATGCACAGCCGGCCGTTGTAGTCGATGTGCCGGGTGCCCAGGGCGACGCGGGCGAACTTGCCCAGCAGGTACGACTTCTCGGTGGTCAACGAGGCGCCGCCGAAGATCGCCACGGCGTCCTTGCCGTGCTGGGCCTGGATCGCCTGCAGACGGGCGACGACGAAGTCGAGCGACTCTTCCCAGGTGGCGGTGCGGAAGCCGTCGTCGGTGCGCAGCAGGGGGTCGAGGAGGCGGTCGGGGTGGCTCGACTGCAGGTAGCGCTTGACGCCCTTGGGGCAGAGCATGCCCTTGTTGAACGGGAACTCCTCCCAGGGCTGGAAGCCCACCACCTGGTTGTCGCGGACGTCGAGCTGGATGCCGCACTGCATGCCACAGAAGCAGCAGTGCGTCTTCACGCGTCGGTCGGGCGGTCGCCGCGACTCAGCCTGCCAACCGCCGACCGGCAGGTAGGCGAGGTGCGGGCCATAGCGGTCGATCAGCGCGGCGTCAGACTGTGGCGGGCGGGACATGGATGCTCTCCTTGAGGCGCAACTGAGCGGCTGCCAGGCCTCGGCGCTTACAGGTCGGACAGAGGTCGAGCCAGTGCGGGGCCACCGCGGCTTCGCCGGCGGCCATCTGGTAGTCGAAGCCAACTCCCGGCAGCACCGTCTTCAGATCGGCGACGTGCATGGCCGAGGCATAGCGCTCGCCGCAGGCTCGGCACCAGGCACCGGGGTCGGCCTCGCCGACCTCCTGGTAGAGCTTGACGCCGATCTGGGCCGGCCGCTGGAAGATGTGGAACAGCTTGCCGAACGGCAGGTAGAGCAGCGTGGCGATGACGGTGATGGCGTGCAGAATGGCGAGGAACGGGTAGAAGGTGCCACGCAGGAAGGCGGTCGAGACGGTGAGCGCGAGGCCGGTGACGCAGACCGCGAAGAGCAGAAACAACGGGAAGAAGTCCATCCCGAAGCTCTGCAGGGCGAGCGCTCCCTGGTCGCGCAGTCGGCGGCCGAGGGCGAGGGCAATGCCGCCGAGCACCAGTACGGCCGAGATGTCGAGGCCGTGGAAGATCACCCACGCCAGCGGGCTGCCGAGGGGAAACGAGCCGGCGGTGAAGCCGAACAGGTGGGTGATGTAGACATTCGGTGCCTGCGGGTCGCTGGTGAAGTGAACCCAGCCGAAGACCAGCGGGAAGGTGATCGCAGCCGCCAGCAGGCAGCCCCAGAACAACAGCTGGTGCATCCACCAACGCTGGCGGGAGCGTGCCCTGATGAAGCCCTGGGCGAGGATCTGGCGACCGAACAGAGCCGGCAGGTGAGCCAGGCTGCGCCAACCGCGTTGACGGAACAGCTCCCAGCCGCGCCGCCAGTAGAGGGCGGTCGGCGGCTTCTGCAGCCAGACGTTGTAGTGGTAGGTGACACCCCAGGTGGCAAAGATGATGGCGAAGGTGTAGACCACGAGGGCGGGGTCGAAATTGGCGAGGTTGCGCGAGCCGACGACGATCGCCGCCACCAGCAGGGCTGTGACCATGGTGGCCCAGGCGCCGGCGCGCAGCTGGCCGGCCAGGCGCTGGAGGGCCGGCGGCAGGACCCGCTCCTCGGCCTCGCGGCGAGCCAGGAAGACTCGCTGGTTGACCAGCGCCATGGTCGCCGCAGTGGCGGCCAGGAGCACGAAGCCGGGCCAGTAGGCCCCCAAGCGGTCGCGAAAGACGCCGAGCAGGAGCGGCGGGAAGAACCCCCCGAGCCCACCCATGGCGCCGACCAGGCCGGTGACGGTGGCCGTCTCGGCCGGGAAGCACGACGGCACCAGCTGGAAGACGGCGCCGTTGCCGATGCCGAGGAGCGCCGCGCTGCCCAGGGCGCCGACGGTGAAGGGCAAGATCGAGGGCCAGGACAGCAGGAGGGCGAAGGGCACGATGCCGGCGAAGACCCCGGCGAGCACGCGCGCGCCGCCGATCCGATCGGCCAGCCAGCCGCCGACCGGCCGCATCAGCGTCGCCAGGACGACGAAGCCGGCGGCGCGGAACCCGGCGTCGCCCGGCGCCAGCGCAAACTGGTCGCGCAGCAGGGTCGGCAGGTAGACGGCGAAGGCGACGAAGCCGCCAAAGGTCAGGAAGTAGAAGCCCGACAGCACCCAGGCGAGCGGCTCGTGGCGGAGGATGCGGACGATGGCGCCCCAGCCAGCGGGTTTGGCAGGTCCCGGTGGATCGCGCGCCAGCAGCCCCCAGACCACCGCCCAGACGACGAGAACCGCCGCCAGGCCGCGGAACACGCCCTGCCAGCCAATCGAGACGGCGAGCAGCGGCCCGAGGAAAACCACCGCGGATTGGCCCATGTTGCCGAGGCCGTAGATCCCGAGAGCGCCGCCGCGACGGGCGGGGGGCGTCCAGCGGCTGACGTGGCCGATACCGACCGGGAACGACGAGCCGGCGAGGCCGATGGCGAATGCCACGACCAGCAAGCCCTGGTAGCTGTCGACCGCGGCGCCGAGGAAGGCCGGCACCGCCGAGATCACGAGCAGGGCACCGAACACCCGTCGCCCGCCGAAGCGATCGGCGAGGAGGCCGAGGGGCAAGCGCATGAGGGCGCCGAGCAGCACCGGTACGGCGACGAGGAGGGAGGTCTCTGTCGCCGACAGCCCGTAGGTCTTGCGGAAAGTCGGCGCGAAGGCCGAGATCAGGCCCCAGGCCGCGAAGGTGACGGCGAACGAGACCGTGGCGAGGGCGAGCTGGCGCTGGTTGAGCGGCGTCGATTCAACGGTGGTCACGAGGACGGCTCCGTTAGGGGCGCGAGTGAACTCGATTGTCGTGCGTGGCCCAAATCTAGTCGCGTCGACGCCGATCGCTGCCGCCCGTTGGGGTGGTGGCGGTCGCGTTGCTCGCGGGGAGGCGAGCTAGGACCGACAACGGAAGCCGCCCTCCCAGATGACCGGGCCGGTCGAACGATGGAGGGCGCCGGGTCGCGGCAGATTGAGCTCGCGCAAGGTGACGCCGGGGTCCGGCTCAAACCCGACGGCAGCGAGCTCGGCGAGCAGCTGGTCGGCGGTGAGGAAGCACTGCGGCTGGCCGGAGAATTCGGTAAAGACGAAAGGCTCGCCGGCGACCGGCACGAGGTCCCCCGGCAGGGTGTGGCGTGAGAAGGTGAAGACGAAGAGCGCTGCGCCCGGTCGGGCCACCCGTCGCGCCTCGCCGAGCGCGCGGCGAAACTCAGCCGCCGAGCGGGCGAGGTTCCAGATGCCGTGGGCGATCAGCAGGTCACAGCTGGCATCGGCGAGGGGCAGGGCGTCCATCGGTGCGCAGGCAAGGTGCAGGCGCTCCGGCACGCGCTCGGCGGCGGCACGCCGCGCCGCCGCGTGGAGCATCGGCAGCGAAAGGTCGACGCCGACAACGTGCCAGCCGAGACTCGCCAGCGGCACGCCGTTGCGGCCGGCGCCGCAGCCGAGGTCGACGGCGCATGGGGCGTCGCCGGCGCCTGCGAGCTCCGCCGCCGCGAAGCGCATCAACACGTCGTTGGGCGGCGACTGGGCGAAGCCGGCCACCGTCGCCGGGGCGCTCCAGGGCGAGGCGAGGGGATCCACGGACGGCAGCGTACCGCGCGATCGACTGTTGTACGGTGCGGCCGTTGGGTGACGACTCGAATCAGGCATGGTCGCTCGACGTTGAGGTTTCGAGGAAAGGAAGGTTCGCATGCCCACACCGGCCCCGCTGCCGCCCGCCGAAGCGCTCGCTCTCGAGTCGCTGATTCAACCTACCGAGCACGGAATCGCCAGTCGCGTTCTGGCCAAGGCCGGCGGCGGCAACCTCACGCTCTTCGCGTTCGATGCCGGTCAGGGGTTGAGTGAGCACAGCACGCCGTTCGACGCTCTGGTGATGGTGCTCGCCGGCGTCCTGGTTCTGACGATTGGGGGCACCGCGGTGCGCGCGACGCCCGGCACGGTCGTCCGCATGCCGGCTGGCGTCCCCCACGCCGTGGAGGCCGTCGAGGCCTCGCGCATGCTGCTCCTGATGCTGCGTGATGGCACTGGGGCGTAGGGCCGCCGGTTGGCTCTCAGGTGGTCCCACCAGAGACGATGGCGAGCGCCCGCGGGAACAGGACGTTGTTCTCGAGGTGGATGTGCTCCTGCAGCTCGCGTTCGAGCTCGGCGAGGCCGTGGTAGAGGCCGCGGAAGGTGTTGCAGGCCCATTCGGGCGGCGTGTAGTCGTGGCTGGTGGCACGTAGCCTGGCGAGCAGGGCGCCGACCGCGGCGTGCTGGTCTTCGAGGACGGACAGCGGCGCCACCAGGTCGCGGGGGCGGTCGCCGGCCTCGAGCCGGGCGATCAGCGGGAAGGCGAGCTCTTCCTCCTGCACGAGGTGGTCGGTGATCTCGGCCACCAACTCGCGGAAGGCGGCGGCGAGTGGCGGGATCTCCGGCGCGTGCTCGCCATGGACGCGGTCCACTTTGTCGACCATCGCACCGAGCCGCGGCAGCTCGGCGCGCAGGCTGACGTGGTAGCGACCGACGATGTACTTCGCCAGGTCGGCGAGGCTGGCGGTGGCCGGTGGGCCGAAGCCCGCGCCGGCCGAGCCGTCGACCGCGGCTTCGAGGTCGCTGACCAGCACGTCGAGGTCGAGGTGATGCTTGGCACAGGCCTCGGCAAGGCTGCGCTTGCCGCCGCAGCAGAAGTCGACGCCGTGGCGCTGGAAGACGCGCACGGTCGAGGGATGCTCGCGGGCGACGTCGGCGACGCGGGTGGTGGGGGCAATCCCGGCGGCAGTGGCGACGGCGGTGGTGGTCATGCGCGGGCTCCCACGGCGGACAGGGCGCGGTCGAAGCCGGCGACCGACGAGGTCTCGACGCCGCGCCGTTTGGCCCATTGCTGACCGAGCTCCTCGAGCGTCGCGGCGTCGAGCACCCGCGCTCCCAGCTGGAACAGGGCGTGCTCTTCGTGGCCGAAGTGGTGGTGGATGGTGTTGGCCACCCGGTTGAGGAGACGGACGCCCTCCGCGGCGTCGGTGACCTCGGCGAGCTTGGCCAGGCCGTCCTCGATCTCCTGATGCTCGGCGCGCATGGCCTCGACCGGCCCCGCCGGCATCCGCCCGCAGGCGGCGAGCGGTGCGAAGAGGAGGTCGTCCTCGATCTGGGCGTGGCTGAGGATCGCTTCGGAGAGCAGCAAGCCGGAGGCGCGGAGCTGTTCGGCGCTCCAGCGCGGGGCGGCGAGCTTGATGGCGGCGAGCAGGTGGTAGAGGGATCCATGCTCCCCGAGCAGTGCGGCGATGACGTTCATGGTTGGGGCTCCGGAGTCGGGTCGGTGGGTGGGTGGGCGGCGGCGCGGCGCTCGGCGGCGAGGCGCTCGGCAGCGAGGGCCGCGTCGAGCTCGGCGAGCAGCAGGGGGACCGGGATGCCGTAAACCAGGGCGGCTTCGGCGATGGTGTCGAACTGCGCCATCACGCATCCCGGGCACTGCATGTGATGGGCCATGAAGACGGTGACGGCGGCGGGATGGGCGGCCAGGAAGCCCTCGATCACCGTCGCCGCGGTGGGACCGCGTGACCGGCGTGGCCTCGGCGTCGAGCGGCCGGCTGCTTTGGCGACTGCGCTCATCGACGCCACCCTAGCGGGGCGGCGGTCGGCCGTCTTTGCGCCAGCGCAAGGAGCCCGGTAATGGGCCTCGTGGCGTCGGGCGGCACCCATCGTGCAGGCGCCCGAGGTGCACGTTGGTGTGGAGCCGGACGCCGCTTCGGCTGCCCGACGCGCCGCGCCAAATTTCGCCCGCCCAACGGAGGTCCGGCATGCCCAGGAATCCCCGCGATCCAGAGTCCGCCGGTGCCACTGCCGGCACCAGCGACGGCATGGCCGAGCTGCGGCGTCAGCAGGCACTGCTGAAGACCGGCGCCCTGCAGAACGCGATCCTCAACAGCGCCAACTTCTCGAGCATCGCCACCGACGAGAAGGGCGTCATCCAGATCTTCAACGTCGGCGCCGAGCGGATGCTGGGCTACACCGCCGCCGAGGTGATGAACAAGATCACGCCGGCCGACATCTCGGACCCGCAGGAAGTGATCGCCCGCGCCAAGGCGCTGAGCGAAGAGCTGGGAACGCCGATCACGCCGGGCTTCGAAGCACTGGTGTTCAAAGCCTCGCGTGGCATCGAGGACATCTACGAGCTGACCTACTTCCGCAAGGACGGCAGCCGGTTCCCGGCGGTGGTGTCGGTGACGGCGCTGCGCGACGCCCAGGACGCCATCATCGGCTACCTGCTGATCGGTACCGACAACACCGCCCGCAAGCAGGCGGAAGAGGCGCTGCTCAAGGCGGGCGCGCTGCAACGGGCGATCTTCAACAGCGCCAATTTCTCGAGCATCGCCACCGACGCCAAGGGCGTCATTCAGATCTTCAATGTCGGCGCCGAGCGGATGCTGGGCTACACCGCCGCCGAGGTGATGAACAAGATCACGCCAGCCGACATCTCCGACCCGCAGGAAGTGATCGCCCGCGCCAGAGCGCTCAGCTTCGAGCTGGGCACGGCGATCCTGCCCGGCTTTGACGCCCTGGTGTTCAAGGCCTCGCGCGGCATCGAGGACATCTATGAGCTGACCTACATCCGCCAGGACGGCAGCCGATTCCCGGCGATCGTCTCGGTGACGGCGCTGCGCGACGCCCAGGACGCCATCATCGGCTACCTGTTGATCGGCACCGACAACACCGCCCGCAAGCAGGTCGAGGAGGACCAGAAGAAGCTCGATCAGCGGCTGCGCGACCAGCAGTTCTACACCCGGTCGCTGATCGAGTCGAACATCGACGCGATCATGACCACCGACCCGGCGGGCATCATCACCGACGTCAACAAGCAGACCGAGGCACTCACCGGCTGCACCCGCGACGAGCTCATTGGTGCCCCCTTCAAGAGCTGCTTCACCGTTCCCGAGCGGGCCGAGAGCGGCATCAAGCTGGTGCTCAGCGAGAAGAAGGTCACCGACTATGAGCTGACCGCGCGCGCCAGAGATGGCAAGGAAACGGTCGTCTCCTACAACGCGACGACCTTCTACGACCGCGACCGCAAGCTCCAGGGCGTGTTTGCTGCGGCGCGCGACATCACCGAGCGTAAGCGTCTGGATCAGGTGCTTCAGGACAAGAACACCGAGCTCGAGAGCGCGAGGTTCGTGGCCGAGAAGGCCAACCTGGCCAAGTCGGCGTTCCTCTCGAGCATGAGCCACGAGCTGCGTTCGCCGCTCAATGCCATCCTTGGCTTCGCCCAGCTGATGGACTCCGAGAGCCCGCCAGCGACCCCGGCCCAGAAGGCGAGCATCGAGCAGATCCTGCATGCCGGCTGGTACCTGCTCGAGCTGATCAACGAGATCCTGGACCTCGCGGTGGTCGAGTCGGGCAAGCTGTCGATGTCGGAGGAGCCGGTGTCGCTCACCGAGGTGATGCTCGAGTGTCAGGCGATGATCGAGCCGCAGGGACAGAAGCGCGGTATCAGGCTGACCTTCCCGGAGTCCGACCGCCCCTACTTCGCCCGCGCCGATCGCACGCGCTTGAAGCAGGTGCTGGTCAACCTGCTCACCAACTCGATCAAGTACAACCAGCCGGGGGGCGAGGTGGTGGTCTCCTGCACGGTGGGCTCGCTCGACCGCACGCGGATCAGCGTGCGCGACACCGGGGTGGGGTTGACACCGGAGCAGCTGCAGCAGCTGTTTCAGCCCTTCAACCGACTTGGGCAGGAGAGCAGTGCCGAAGAGGGCACGGGCATCGGTCTGGTGATGAGCAAGCGTCTGGTCGAGCTGATGGGGGGCGTCATCGGTGTCGCCAGCACCGTCGGGGTCGGCAGTGAGTTCTGGTTCGAGCTGGTGAGCGCCGAGCCGCCGACCTTGACGGCCGATCAGGTGCAGCCGGCGGTTCTGGCCTCGGCGCCAGCGGAGTCGCGCGCCCCGCGGCAGACGCTGCTCTACGTCGAGGACAACCCCGCCAACCTCAAGCTCGTCGAACAGCTCATCGCGCGCCGTCCGGAAACGCTGCTCCTGACCGCGGTCAACGGCAGTCTCGGCGTCGCGTTGGCCAAGAGCCAGCAGCCGGACGTCATTCTGATGGACATCAATCTCCCCGGTATCAGCGGCCTGCAGGCGCTGCAGCTCCTGCGCGAGGATCCGCTCACCGCCAACATTCCGGTTCTGGCGATCAGTGCCAACGCCATGCCGCTCGACATCAGGAAGGGTCTCGAGGCAGGGTTTCTGCGTTACATCACGAAACCGATCCTGGTCAGCGAGTTCCTGGAGGCGGTGGACCTGGCGATGGGGGTGGCCAGAGACCGCAGCCTGTCGGTGCTGGCCCGCGACCGGAGCGAGGCGGCGTGACGCCATGAATCTGACAGCACCCGACGTGCTGGCCGGCAAGATTCTGATTGTCGACGACAAGCTGGTGAACGTGCTTCTGCTGGAGCGAATGCTTGCCGGTGCCGGCTATTCGAACATCTCCTCGACGACGTCCCCGGCAGACGTCTGCCGCCTGCACCTCGAGCATCGCTACGACCTCATCCTCCTCGACCTGCAGATGCCGGGGACCGACGGCTTCGAGGTAATGGAACGACTGAAGCAGGTCGAGGTCGGCGGCTATCTGCCGGTGCTGGTGATCACGGCGCAGCCCGCGCAGAAGCTCCGGGCGTTGAAGGCCGGCGCGCGCGACTTCGTCAGCAAGCCGTTCGAGCTCGCCGAGGTGCTGGTGAGGGTCCACAACCTGCTGGAGGTTCGTCTGCTGCAGGCGGAGACGGAGCGTCTCTACGAGCAGGTGGTGGCGGAACAGAAGGTGTCCGAGCGGCTGCTGCTCAACGTGCTTCCGCGAGCGATCGCCGAACGCCTCAAGGGTCGGCCGGAGAACGCGGAGATCCGGGCCGAGGTGATCGCCGACAACCATGCCGAGGTGACGGTGCTGTTCGCCGACATCGTCGGCTTCACCAGCTTCTCGGCCGGGGTGAGCGCCAGCTCCCTGGTGGAGGTGCTGAACGATCTCTTCACCCGCTTCGACGGCATCGCTGCTCGGCACGGTCTCGAGAAGATCAAGACCATCGGTGATGCCTACATGGCGGCGGCAGGCCTGCCAGAGCCGTCGCGCGACCACGCCGTCAACGCGGCGCACACGGCGCTCGAGATGATCGAGACGGTCGAGCGTTTCAACGAGCAGAGCAGCCATCGACTGAACGTGCGGATCGGGATGGACAGCGGCGCCGTGGTCGCCGGCGTGATCGGCCAGAGCAAGTTCTTCTACGACCTGTGGGGCGACGTTGTAAATACCGCCAGCCGGATGGAGTCCCAGGGTGTGGCCGGTCGCATCCAGATGACCGAGTCCACCCGCCAGCGCCTCAGCGAGACGTTCGAGCTCGAACGACGGGGGGCCATCGACGTCAAGGGGAAGGGCGAGATGCAAACCTGGTTTCTCAACGGCCGGAGCGCCTTGGCCGAGGCGGTACACTGAGCTAGGCTCCGTGGCATGGAACCGATATCGGGGTCCGGCGGTCCGACGGCGCTCGGTCGGCGCCAGCGTTTCGGCGGCAGCGATTACCTGACGGCCTACCAGGGCGGCCCCTACCGCTTGCGCGTCGACACCCCCTGGGAGAAGGCGAGCTGGCAACCTCGGCGCGAGGGGACACCGAGTGAGGCGTCGGTGCCGGGCACCGCGGTGGCGATCGGCGGTGAGCTGTTCGAGGTGGTCAGCGTCGATCCGCCGAGCGAGCAGGTGGAGCGCTATCGCTACTACCTTGCCGCGTGGACGGGCGAGCCAGCGGCGAGCCCACTCCTCTACGAGCGCGAGGCGTGCGAGGCCGAGGAAGCCGTGCGCCAGGTCGCGGCGCGGCAGGAGAAGCTCGACGGCACGGTGCACCTGCTGACACCCTTCGCCGGCCTGTTGCCCGCCGAGGTGCAGGTGCGGCTCGAGGGGCGCCTCGACGTTTCGGCGCTACGTATGAGCGAAGTCTCCGCGCGGACGTGTCTGATCCTCGCCGGCACGCTCGAGCTCCTCGGCCTCGCCGTCAAGGTCGCCGGGGGCTTCGGCTGGCTCTACGTCGTCGAGCGACTGCTGCCGCTCAACGGGATCTTCCTGGTCGAGTCGGCGGTCCGGCTGGCGATGGCCAGGCTGGCGGGCGAGCCGATGGGCTCGCTGCCGTTCGTGCTCGCCTACGCCTTGGTGCGGCCCTTCCGGGCGCTGCGCCGCGGCGAGTCGCTGAGTGTCGCGCTCGGCGTCGAGAAACAGGATGAGCTGCGGCGTCAGGCGGCTGCCGGCGTGGCGTCGCTGGCACCCGATGACGTGCGCCCGGTGGTGGACGGGGCCGCGGGCTGGCTCGAGGTGACCTCGCTGCTGCCCAAGGAGCACTGGACCCTGCGGACGGTGATCTGGATCGCTCAGGTGAGCTACCGGCTCGACCGCCGGGAGCTGCTGACCACCGACCTCGGCGAGACCCGGCACCGCTTCACCCTGCGGCCGGCGCCGCCAGACCCGAGCTTCACCAGCGTGACGCACTACCGGCCGGAAGAGGTGCGGGATCTGGCACGCGAGGAGCTGCGCAAGAGGCGCCAGACCTGGGTGCAGACGTTCTCTCAGGTCTGGGGTCTGCTCGACGGCGAGCTCCAGGGCGAGCTGGCCAAGGTCTACCGCTACAGCCCGGTGGCGAGCTCCGCCTGGGCCATTGCCGGGGTGGCGGTGGTGGCCGGCCTGGTGGGACGGGTGTCGCTCGCCTTCTGGCTGCGCCCGACCGGGGGGCCAGCGGACCTGGTGATGCTGCTCGTCGCCGCCTTCTTCGGGCTCGAGTGTCTGCGCCGGTTGCTCGCCCTTCGCGGCGGCGTGATGCCAGCGAGTGCCCTCGGAGCGTTCGTGCGGCCGTTCGCGCGCCGCCTGTTGGTGTTCTGAGCAGGTGCGGCTACGGCAGGTCTTCGGCGATCCGCACCAGCCCGTGCGGCCGACGGATCAGCACGCGCTCGCGGCCGGCGTCGAGCAGGCCGTCCGCTTCCCAAGCGGACAGCAGGCGACTGACGGTGAAGAGGGTCGTGCCCGTCATCTCGGCGAGATCCTGGCGGGAGAGAGCCAAGTCGAGCAGAACGCCCTCCGGAGTTTTGCGACCGGTCTGGTGGGCAAGCCGCAGGAGTGCCCGGGCAACCCGCTGGGCGACGCGTTCCGTCGCCAGCTCGTGGAGCCTCGCCTGCAGGTCGCGCATCCGGCCGCTGACCACCCGCAGCACCGCGGCCGCGAGGTTCGGGTAGGTGGCGGTCAGGCGGCGCACCTCTTCCTCGGGCCAGTAGAGGAGCTCGCTGGCTTCCACCACCTCGGCCGTGGCCGGGTAGGCGCTGCCGGTCATCACCGCGACGCCTCCGAGGATCTCGCCGGGGCTGATCAGCCGGAGGATGATCTCCTGGCCGTCGACACCGGACTGCAGCAGCTTGGCGCGCCCGGAGACCATCAGAAAGAGGGTCCGCGCCGGCTCGCCGGCGAGGAAGAGGCGAACCTTGCGCTCGACGGTACGGCGCGCCGCGACGGCGAACAGGGCGTCGACGGCGAGATGGTCGAGCTCGCTGAGCAGCTCGGCACCCTGCAGCCGCTCGCGGAGCGCGGGCGGGAGATCATTGGCCACGGCGGGATCTTGTCACCAGTCGGGCGTGCGGTAGGCTTTCGACATGTTTCCCGAGCGTGCCGAGGTGGTGATCTGTGGCGCCGGCGTGGCCGGGCTGTCGACGGCCTGGCAGTTGGCCGTCTGCCACGGCGTGCGCGACGTGCTGGTCGTCGACGAGCTGCCGCCGCTGTCGCTGACCAGCGACAAGTCGACCGAGTGCTACCGCAACTGGTGGCCCGATGCGTCGATGGTCGCGCTCATCAATCGCAGCATCGACCTGCTCGAACAGCTCGCGGCGGCGTCGGGCAACGCCTTCGCGCTCAACCGCAACGGCTATCTCTACCTCACCGGCGACCCGCAGGGGGCGACGGCGCTGGCGACCGCCGCGGCCGCCATCGCGCGCCTCGGCGCGGGCGAGCTGCGGGTGCATCGCGGGGGGGCGGGAGGTAACCCCCCCTACGTCGCGCCCACGTGGGACCACTGGGACCCGGCCGCCGCCGCGGTCGACGGCGCGGACCTGTTCCTCGACGCTGGCGAGATTCGCCGCCGCTTCCCCGGCGTCAGCCCGGACACTCGCGCGGCCCTGCATGCCCGCCGCTGCGGCTGGCTGTCGGCGCAGCAGCTCGGCATGCTGTGGCTCGAGCAGGCGCAGGCGGCCGGGGCGCGCCTGGTGCGTGGCCGCGTGGTCGACGTCGAGCTGGCGGGCGGGGCGGTCGCGGCGGTCAACGTCGCCACCGCCGACGGCGTGTCGCGGGTGGCGACCGCGACCTGGGTCAACGCCGCGGGACCTTACGTCGGCGAGCTCGCAGGCTGGCTCGGCGTCGAGCTGCCGGTGTTCCACGAGCTGCACCGCAAGGTCTTCTTCGACGATCATCGCGGCGTGGTGCCGCGGGAGTCGCCGCTGCTGATCTGGAATGACCCGGTCACCGTCGACTGGCGAGACGACGAGCGCGAGGCGTTGGCCGGCGACCCCGCCGCGGCGGCCCTGCTGGCCGAGATTCCTGCCGGCGTCCACCTGCGTCCCGAGGGCGGAGCGGGCAGCCGGTCGGTGATTCTGCTGTGGAACTACCACTGCGATCCGGTGCCGCCGCTCTACCCGCTGCCCGACGACCCGCTGCATGTCCCGGTGGTCGTCGCCGGCATGGCCCGACTGCTGCCGGCCTTCGCCGTCTACCGCGACGGCGGGCGGCGGCCCTACGTCGACGGCGGCTACTACACCAAGACGCGCGAGAACCGGCCGCTCATCGGCCCGCTCGGGCCGCCGGGCGCCTACCTCATCGGTGCCCTCTCCGGCTTCGGCGTGATGGCGTCACCGGCGGCTGGCGAGCTCCTTGCCGCCCACGTCACCGGCCAGGCGATTCCCGACTGGGGCCGCGCGTTCCTGCTGTCGCGCTACCAGGATCCTGCCTACCTGGCGTCGATTGCCGGCGGCGACGCCGGTCAGCTATAGAACGGCAGAGTGGATCCTCGCTTTCGCGGGGATGACGACGAAGGAGGCAATGCCCTGCCGCTTCGTCATTCCCGCGCAAGCGGGAATCCAGTTCGTGTGCCCAGTGCTGCGAGCGCTTCGGTCAGCCAGCGACCACGACGCGATTGCGGCCTTCTGCCTTGGCGCGGTAAAGCGCGTTGTCCGCCTGCTCGACCAGGGTTGCGCCGTCGGCCGGGAAGCTGCTCGCAAAGGCGACGCCCAGGCTGCCGGTGAGAGCGAGCGGGGGCGAGCCGTCGGGAGCGCGGACGGCGGCGGCGGCCAGCGCGGCGCGGATCCGCTCCGCGACCATCGACGAATCCTCGCGATTGGTGTGCGGCAAGAGGATGACGAACTCCTCGCCACCCCAGCGAAAGATGAGGTCGGTCAGCCGTACCGCGGTCTCGACGATCGCCGCCACCTCGACCAGCACGGCGTCGCCGGCGGCGTGCCCGTGGCGGTCGTTGAGCTCCTTGAAACGGTCGAGGTCGAGCATCACCAGCCCCAGGCCGAGCCCGACCCTTCGCGAGCGCTCCGCCTCGCGCGCCAGCAGGCTGTCGAAGGCACGGCGATTGAAGCAGCCAGTGAGGCTGTCGATCTGCGCGTCGCGCCGCTGGCGCTCGCCCATCCGCGCGAGCGCGGTCGAGAACATGCCGGTGGCGATGATCAGCGCCGTCGACAGCAGCGCCATGACCAGGATGATCTCGCGCAGGCGGGGCAGGAGCAGAGCGCCGTCCGCGGTGCGCGTGTCGAGCGCCAGCTCGATCGAGCCGAGGGCCTGGTGGACGCCGAGGAAGACCACCAGGCCGAGCACGGCAAAGGCGGCGACAATCATGCCGACGCCGTGGGTGTAGGCGAACTCGTGATGGGGCGGTGCCAGGAACTGGCGGTCAATCCAGCCACGGGCCCGACGCCCCACCAGCCGGAGGACGGGCACGAGCAGGAGAATCTGCGCAAAGTCGCCGATCACCCAGCCGCGCCAGACGCGTTGGCCGGCCGCCGGATCGAGCTGGTGGGTGGAGTTCCAGAGAATCGCCGCAAGCGAGCCGGTCACCGCAGCGACGACGCCGGCGGCGAGGAACCAGGCGAGGTCGCGGCGCCGACGCAGATCGGGATCGGCGCGTACGAGCACGAGCGAGCCCCACAGCATCAGGGTCTCGACGACACCGCCCATGGCGAACAGCAGGCTCATGGTCGGGGACATGCCGCTGGCGACGGCGCTCGCCAGGTTGGCAAGGTAGATCGGGATGGCGCCCCAGGTCGGGCCGAGCCAGAGAATGAGCAGGACCGAGATCAGGAACGGCGGGTAGAGGGTGACGTCGACGGGCAGACCGAAGACCTCGAAGACGAGGCCATTCCAGCCCATCGTCACGTTCAAGATCCCGGTCGCCACCGAAACCAGCAGTGCCGCCGCCCAGAGACTCGCGACGCGCCTGGCCGCGGGTGAGGAACGCGCCTGCGCGAGCTCGCGCAGGCTCCACCAGGCAGGGCCGCGGTCGGCGACGAGGGCGTTGCCGCGGACGGCGATCGCCGACTCCCCGGTTTGCAGCATCGAGCTCATCTAGTTCACGTCCTGGTTGCCGCCGGGTGGCGCGGGGCCGGCCGGCAGGTGGTCGAGGAAGTAGCGGGCGATGAGATGGTAGAGGTGCGGGGTCGTGCCTGGCCCCTCGGACAACGCGTGGGTGCGGTTCGGGTAGACCATGAGGTCGAACGGCTTGCCGAGCTCGACCAGCCGGTTGACCAGCCGCTCCGTGCCCTGGTAGTGGACGTTGTCGTCGCCCGAGCCGTGGACGATGAGGAGGTTGCCGGCGAGGCCCGCCGCGAAGTTGATGGCCGAGCCGACGCGGTAGCCCTCGGCATTGTCCTTCGGCAGGCCCATGTAGCGCTCCTGGTAGATGGTGTCGTAGAGCTGTTGATCGGGCACCGGAGCGACCGCGACACCCACCCGGTAAACGTCGGGAAAGCGGAACATGGCGTTCAGCGTGTTGGTGCCGCCGCCGCTGGCGCCCCAGATGCCGACCCGGCTGGCGTCGACGTAGGGCCGTGCGGCAGCCAGCGCCCGGATGGCCGCCGCCTGCTCTCTCGACGACAGGTCACCGACCGAGCCGTAGACCACCTTTCTCCACGCCGTGCCCCGGGGTGATGGCGTGCCGCGGTTGTCGAAGCTGACGACGAGGTAACCAGCCTCGGCCAGCGCGCGATGGAACAGCATGCGATTGCCGCCCCAACGGTCGACGACGGTGACGCCGGCCGGCTCGCCGTAGAGGTGGACGATGGCGGGGTACTGGCGGGCAGGATCGAAGGTCGTTGGCCGGAGCAGCCAGCCGTCGAGCGTCACGCCGCCGCCGATGTCGACCCGGAACAGCTCGACGGGCGGCTGCAGCGTCGTCGCCAGCTTGGCGACGAGGGTGGACGGATCGGTGAGGGTGCGCAGTGCCCGACCGCTCGGCAGCTCGACGACGTCCATGGCCGGCGGTCGGTCAAAGGCCGACCAGGTGTGAAACGCCAGGCGGCCGCCAGGCGCGAGGGTATAGCTGTGACTGCCCGGCTGGTCAGCCGAGGTCACGCGCTCCGGCACGCCTGAGCCGTCGAGCCGCGCGCGGAAGAGGTGGCGCTGGGTGGCGTTGTCGGGCGAGGCGATGACGTAGAGCCAGCCGCCGGCCTCGTCGAGGCCGACGACATCGGTGATGTCGGCGTCGAAACGGGTCAGCAGGGTCGGGGCACCGCCCTGGCGGGGAATCCGGTAGACATGGCGCCAGCCGTCGCCCTCGCTCTCCCAGAGGAAGGCCCGACCACCGTCGATGACGCGGACCTCGTCGTTGACGTCGACCCAGGTCGCGGACTCGTCGCGGTAGACGCGATGCGTGGCGCCGGTCTTCGCATCCGCCAGCAACAGGTCGTTGCGGTTCTGCAGGCGATAGAGCTGCTGGATGGTGAGCGTCGACGCGTCGAGCCAGTCGAGCCGCGCGAGATACCTGTCGTCCGGGTCGCCGGGAACGCTGAGCCAGCGGGTCTTGCCGCCCGTCGCGGCGACGACGCCGAGCCGCACCTTGGCGTTCGCCGTGCCGACCTTGGGGTAGGGGTAGCGCCTGACGGTGGGGTAGAGAGTGTCGGTGTCGTTGATCAGGCTGTAGACGCCGACGCCGCGGATGTCGAACTGCCAGTAGGCGAGGTGTCGGCCGTCCGGGCTCCAGCGGAAGGCGTCGCGGAGGTCGAGCTCCTCCTCGTAGACCCAGTCGGTGGTGCCGTTGATGATGGTCGCCGAGCCGTCGCGCGTCAGACGTTGGACGCGCCCGGTGGCCAGCGTCTCGACGTAGAGGTCGTTGGCCTGGACGTAGGCGACGCGGCCGCCGTCGGGCGAAAATTTGGCGAACATCAGCGAGGACTCCGGTGCCTCGCGGCCGACCTGCCGCAGGCCGCCGTCAGCGAGCCCGAGCACCCAGTAGTCGCCGCGGGTGTTGCGGCGCCAGACCTTCTTGGTGTTGGTGAAGATGAGTAGCCGCGTGCCGTCGTCCGACCACGCGTAGTCGTCAATGTCCAGCGGCTCCTTGGCGCCCGGTGGGGTCAGGCTGGCGGCCTCGACCAACACCGTTCGCGCCCCGGTGGCGGCGTCATAGCGCACGATCGACGACCCCGCGGCGCCTGCGTCGGGTCCCGCCTGGCCGGGCCCCGCCGGGCCGGACCGCTCGACGATGGCATAGGCGGTGCCGTCCGGCAGCCAGCGAGCCGGGCCGAAGCGTGGGGCCTCGTAGGCCTTGTCCTTGAAGATGCGGTCGATCTGCTCGTCGAGCTGCTCTCTCGGGGAGAGCGGCGCTGCCGCCGCCTGTGCCATCGCCGACCCAGCGCTCAGCAGCGCGAGAAGGCTCGCTACGACCCATCGCAATTCGTCCCCGGCCTTCGTTGCTCGCATTCATTCGCTCCAGGTATGCAGCTAGAGTACCCGACCGTTCGCCCTTGCCCTAGGTCACTCGCTTGCTGGTCCGTTGTCTGTCGAACCTACCCGAAAGGAACGCCAATGTCGCGCCGTTCGTTGCAGTCGCTGGCTTTCGCTGTGCCCCTGACCGGACTTCTCGCCGCCGCGCTGCCGGCGCAGGAGAAGGTCGACCTCGACGCCCTGAACCGTCTACGCGAGGAGGGACTGCACCGTTCCCAGGTGATGGCGACGGTGGCCCACCTGACTGACGTGATCGGTCCGCGGTTGACCGCGTCGCCGGCGGCGAAGGTGGCGGCCGAGTGGACGCGCGACCAGATGCAGGGCTGGGGTTTCGCCAACAGCCACCTCGAGGCGTTCGACTATGGCGAGGGCTGGTCCTACAGCAAGAGCAACTTCCGCGTGATCGCACCGCAGGCGCTGTCGCTGCTGGCGATTCCCAAGGCCTGGACGCCCGGCACGGGCGGTGTGGTGCGCGGCGAGGCGGTGCAGGTGACGCTCGAGGACGACGAGGACTTCGAAGCCCAGAAGGGCAAGCTCGCCGGCAAGATCGTGCTCCTCTCCGGTCCCCGGGAGGCGGAGGAAGACGCACCCGACGACACGGCGGAGAAGCCTTTCGAGCGTTACACCAGCGAGCAGTTGACGGCGACCGACCAGCTGCCGATTCCCGCTGAGCGCAAGGACGGGCCGTCGCGCTGGATCAAGCGCTGGACGGCTCTCCAGAAGATCAACGCCTTCCTGGTCGAGGAGGGCGTCGTGGCGTCCGTCGACATGAGCCGGCGCGACAACGGGGTGATCGGCGTCCAGGGCGGCGGTTCGTATGGCTACCCGGGCCATGGCCGCGGGGTACCGGCGGTGGTGATCGCCGCCGAGCCGTATCAGCGGCTGCTGCGCCTGCTCGACGCCGACACCAAGGTCGAGCTCGAGCTCGAGGTGGAGACCTCGTTCCACACCGACGACACCCACGGCTACAACGTCATTGCCGAGATCCCCGGCAGCGACAAGAAGGGCGAGGTCGTGATGCTCGGCGCCCACCTCGACTCCTGGCACGCCGGCACCGGCGCCACCGACAACGCCGCCGGCTGCGCGGTCGTCATGGAGGCGGCGCGGATCCTGAAGGCGGCGGGCGTCGTCCCGCGGCGGACGGTCCGGGTCGCGCTGTGGGCCGGTGAGGAGCAGGGTTTGATCGGCTCGGAGGCCTACGTGCGGGATCACTTCGCCAGCCGTCCGGAGACCACCGACCCCGAGCAGCTCGAGCTGCCGGCGCCGCTGCGCAAGACGACCTGGCCGGTCACCCCGAAACCCGAGCACGCCAAGCTCTCGGCCTACTTCAACCTCGACAACGGCAGCGGCAGGATCCGCGGCATCTACGCCCAGGAGAACGTCGCAGTGGCGCCGATCTTCCGCGCCTGGCTCGAGCCCCTGCGCGACCTCGGCGCCGACACCGTGACCACCCAGAACACCGGCTCGACCGACCACGAGGCCTTCGACGACGCCGGCCTTCCCGGCTTCCAGTTCATCCAGGACGGCCTCGACTACGAGTCGCGTACCCACCACTCGAACCTCGACACCTACGAGCACCTGCGGCGCGACGACCTCATCCAGGCGTCGGTGGTGTTGGCGTCCTTCGTCTACAACGCCGCCCAGCGCGACCAGCTGATGCCGCGCAAGCCCCTGCCGCAGGAGCCGCCCAAGAAGGCGGCCGACAAGGGCAAGGCGGCCGACAAGGGCAAGGCGGCCGACAAGGGCAAGGACAAGGCGGCCGTCGAGCCAGCGGCAGCGGCACCGGCAGCTGCCGAACCGGCCGCAGCGCCGGCAGCCCCGCTCGAGCCGCCGGTCTGAGGCGCGACCTGGCCAGCGGGCGAGAGTGTCTACTGCGCGGCCAGAAAGGCGCGCAGGCTCTCGCCCTGCTTCGCCCGATAGGCGGTGCAGAGCTGGATGCCCTCCAGCGTCTGCGCCAGATTGCGCTCGCCGCCTTCGTAGGCCCGGATGCGCTCGGCGAAGAAGGCCTGTGCGGCGTCGTGGTGGGCCTGGTCGCAGAAGCCGCGAGCAAATCCCGGTAGGTTCGGTCTGCCCTGCGCCGGCAGCGCCGCGGCGTAGGCGTCGAAGTGGGTTTGCAGCCACGCCCACATGCGCTCACGGCCGGCCGGCCGGCTGCCGACGCCGAACAGCAGTGACCAGGTCTCCCGGATGTCGAAGTCGCTGCCCAGTACCAGGCTGAGGGCGCGATCCTGAAGCGCTGGGTCGCGGAACGAGCCCAGGGCCGAGAGTAGCTGCCGGCGCTCGCGGCGGTCGGTCGACGCCTTGGTGGCGGCGAGGTAGCGGTCGAACAGCGCGACGTCGCCGTCGATCGCCGCCAGGGACAAGGCAACGCCCGAGAGCTCGAAGGGCACCGCCGAGCGGTCGGCGAGCCAGCGCAGCGCGAGCTCCTTGGCCTCCGTCCGCAGCGCGCGGTCCTCGCCGTTGTCGCCGACCAGGTCGAGGAGCCGCGGGCGTAGCAACGCCAACTCCGGGTCTTCGGTCGGCTTGATCGCGAAGCCGAGCTCGCGAGTGCGGGCGCCGAACAGCGCCTGGACGTAGGCCGCGTAGCGCGCCTGCTGGCTCTCGCCGACCATGTCGCGCAGGCCGTTGACGATCTGGATGGCGCTTTCGACGATGTCGCGGCTCGCGCTGCCGACGAAGCTCGGCAGCGCCGCGAGCAGCTCCGCCACCGGCAGATCACCGCTCCTGGCGAGAGCGGAGGCGTCACGCAGCAGGCCCTCCTGCTCAGGCAGCGTCAGGTGCTCGGCGCCGCCGGCGAGCAGCTTGCCGAAGCCGCCGCCCTGATAGGCGGCAAGGTAGTAACCGAGCCCGCCGTCATTGGCCAGCAGGCGATCGGGGCAGGCGCCGGCAGCCAGCGGCAGGGTGGCAGTCGGCGTCGTCATCAGCAGACGTGCCGCCTGCTCGCTGCCGCCGACCGCGTAACGGACGCGCACCGGGATCTGCCACTGCTGTGCTTCGCCACCGGGCGAGCCGAGGGGAAAGTAGCGCCGTTGAGCGAGCGCGAGGGACGGCGCCTGGCCTGTTGCACAGCGCAGCTCGACGCTCAGCACCGGCGCTCCCGGTTGGTCGAGGAAGCTGGCGAAGGCCGGGCCGATCTCGGCGCCGCCGGCGACCGACAGCGCGGCCAGGAAGTCGGCCGAGGTAGCGTTGCCATGAGCGTGCTTCTGCAGGTAGGCCCGCACACCGCGGCGAAAGGTCTCCTCGCCCATCCAGGCTTCGAATTGCGACAGCAGGGCGCCACCCTTGCCGTAGGTGATGCCGTCGAAGGCATTCAGGATGTCGCCCTCGCTCGCGATGGGCTGCCGCACGCGGCGCGCCGAGACCAGGCTGTCGGCGGCCATGGCCTGGCTCCGCCGCTCGACCTTGCCGACGGCGCCACCCCACTCGGGTTTCCACTGTTCGATGATCTTGCTGCCCATCCAGGTGGCGAAGCCCTCGTTGAGCCAGATGTCGTCCCACCAGGCGGTGGTCACCAGGTCGCCGAACCACTGGTGGGCAAGCTCGTGGGCGCAGGTGCCGGCGTAGCCGCGGCGGCGCTCCTCGGTGCTCTGCCCGGGCTTCTGCAGGATCGAGCGCTCGGCGTAGGTGACGAGCCCAGGATTCTCCATCGCGCCGAAGCCGACGGTCTGCGGGATGACCAGGTTGTCGAGCTTGCCGTAGGGGTAGGGGATGCCGAAGTAGGTCTCGAGCCGGCCCAGGATCTCACCCGTCACTTCCGCGGCCCACGCCGCCTCGGCGGCCTTTCCCTTGGGGACGATGATGCGCACCGGAGTCTTCTGAGAACCAGCGACGCCAGCGTCGACGATGTCGAACGGGCCGACGCCGAGGGCGACGAGGTAGCTCGGCAAGGGCGGGGTGGTGGTGAAGGTGACGCCCTTCATGCCGTCGGCCTCGTCCTTCTCGGCGAGCACCGGCGTGTTGGAGACCGCCACCTGGTCGCGGCGGACGTGGAGCGTGAGCTGCCAGGGATGCTTGAAGCTCGGCTCGTCGAAGCAGGGGAAGGCGCGTCGCGCGTAGGTCGACTCGAATTGGCTGTAGATGTACCAGTTGCCGCTGTCCTCCTGCCTGAACAGGCCGGTGGTGTCGGTCTTCTCGAGGCCGGCGGTGAAGTGCACGGTCAGCGTCGCCTTGCCCGCCGGCACCGGCGTCGCGAAGGCCAGGCCGACGAACTGCTCGCCGCCGGCCAGGGGCTTGGCGGCGACCGTCTTGCCGCCGGCGACGATCGCTGCCGAGTCGACGCTGAGGGCGGTGGCGTTCAGCCACAAGACGCTGTGCGGCGCCGTGAGCTCCAGCTCGTAGACGATCGTGCCCTGGTAGGTGTCTTGCTCAGGGAACAGAGTGAGGTCGACCGCGGCGCGCTGCGGCACGGCGAGACCGTCGAGGCGCAACGCCGGCGGCGCCGGGTCGGCTTTGGCGGCGGGTGCGAGCAGCGCTTGGGCAACGAGGACGGCGACGAGGCGGAGGGCGGTGCGCAAGGCGGTGGGCTCCGAGTGGGCAGGGCAGCGGTGGCGGGCGCGGGACGAAACGACGACGGAACGTGATGATACGACCGTGGCGCGGGGCGGCTGCGTCGGCCGGGGACGAGTCGTAGCATGTGCCGATGCAGCCAACCGGGCCTGTCAAACCGCGCGCCATGCTGACGCTCGCCGTCTTGCTGTTCGTCTCGCGGCAGGCTCCCGCCGCCGAAGAGCCCGTCACCTTCCACGAGGACATCGAGGTCGCGCCGTTGACTCTCGAGGTGCAGGTGACGGACGCTGACGGCAAGGCCGTCGAGGGACTCACGCCACGGGACTTCCGTGTGCGCGTCGACCGCCGCCCGGTGACCGTTCAGGGCGCCGACTGGGTCGCTCCCGGACAGCCGCTGACCGCCGGGCTCACGGTCGAGGAGCTGGCCGTGGCGGGGGTCGCTCCGACGCCGGCCGAGCGGCTGCTCGTCGTCTTCGTGCAGACCAGCTTCGAGCCCAGCCGCATGCGCGGCCACCTCGGCATCCTGCCGCGGGTGAGCGAGCTGCTGGCCGCGCAGGCCGACGGCGCCAACCGCATCGCCATCGTCTCCTTCGACTCGCACCTGCGCCTGCGCCAGGACTTCACCACCGACGGCGAGGCGCTCCAGGACGCCCTCGAACAGGCCCTCAGGCTGGGTGGCGAGGAGGGCCAGGCGCGCTTCGAGGAACCGTCGCTCGGCCTGCACCTCGACCCTGACGAGGCGCGTCGTGCCGGCACCCCCGAGCGCGCGCTCGAGCTCGTCGCCCGGGCGCTGGGTGAGCTCTCTGGCGATCGCGCCCTGGTCTACGTCGGCTACGGCCTCGGCCGGGGCAGCGGCCGCGGCGTCGAGCTCTTCCCGGACTACTACGCCGCCCGCCGCGCACTCACCGCCGCCAACATCCCGGTCTACGTCCTCGACATCACCGACGCCGACTACCACACCCTGGAGGTCGGCCTCGAACAGGTCGCCGCCGACACCGGCGGCACCTACGCCAAGACCAACCAGTTCCCCGGCCTGGCCATCCGCAACCTCGACGCCACCCTTGCCGGGTATTACCTGCTCACCGTCGAGCGCCCGGCGACGATGCGCGCGCGCTCGCGGGTCGACGTCGAGCTCGTCGGGCGCAAGGGGACCGTGCGGGTGGTGGTGCGGTGAGGGGGCCCTTCATGCCCAAGGCGAGGCCCCTCACTCTGGCCGCGACGGACGCCCCGCCGAGGAGTCTCGTGCGTCGGTGCCACCCGTGCGCCAGGAGGTGCCGGTGACGAGGGCACGCTGCCTGGTCGTAGCCGACTAGGAACAGCGATGCCGGCCTGGGAACCGACGCGCGACCCGGCGAGCAGCCCGCCGGTGTCTTGCAGCCAGCCGGCTGTCAGCTGAGCAGAGACGCTGCCCTGAGTGCGGTCGACAGGATCGCCAGCACGCCCGGCAGCTTTGCACGGTTCCTGACCTCCTTCTCGCGATCGAGGACCCAGGCGTAGATCTCGCCGAAAGCCTCGAGCGTAGCCGAGCCAACTGCCTCGGGCGACGGGAGGCCATCACCGCCAAGATCGACATACGCCACGCGGCAGGGAACGAGCTCGACGCCGGTGTCGCGTAGCCGTTCTGACTCGAATCCGGCGATAAAGGGGCGCGACTCGTCGAGGCCTTCGATCACCCGACCGAAGCTGGCGGTGGCGACTTCGATCGACCCCCAGTCGAGGCCGGAGTCGTCGCAGTCGATGATCGGGCTGGCCAGCATCTCCATCCGCATCTCCATGGCTTCGGCGATGTCGGCCGGAAGCGTCGCACGTAGCTTTCCGAGCCGCACGAAGACGATGAACGGAGACTCCCGGAGCAGGCCCCCGATGTCGGCGATTCGTTTGACTCGGATGATTCGGGTGAACATGCTGAGCCTCCAGGTCGTTCAGTTTCCGTGCCCGTAGAAGAAGCCTACGACGGACCGCATCTCCGCGGAGTCTGCCCACTCCGGAGGTTCGAGCGGGAGCGTGTCGGGATCCAAGAGCGCGGCCTGAAGCCTAAACAGGTTGGTTTGGTCTTTGATGCCAAGGTAGAGAGAGAGGAAGGAGAGCAGGCGCTTGACGTAGGTGTCGTACGTCTCAACTTCGGGCCCCGGGCACAGAGCCACGGGCACCGCACGCTCGGTTTGGAACTTCAGGCGCATCCAGTGCCAGTCATCGTTCAAGCTCAGCGCCACGAAGCTCTCCGGGCGCAGCCGTGCGAGTAGGCGCTCGCTGAGCCGGCCTCGACGCAGGCCGAAGGAGCCGCTCGTATTGAGCCATCCGCCTGTCGCGACATTCGTGGCGGTCCTACCAGGAACCGTGACGTCGGCGGTGACGACCGAAAAGTGCTGGGCAAGAGCCCGCCCAACCACAACCAGGAAGGCGCGCGACCAGGGCCGCCCTACCACGGAGAGGTCGCGGCTCCATTGCCCGATTAGAGCGCGGTCGGCTTGGTCTATTTGCGCGTCGAGGGCATCACTCGCCTTCCGACCAGCGTCGCCGCCGCAAGCATGGGCTTCCACCCGCGCTTCGTGGAGGGCGTACATTGTGTTGAAGAAGTCGGTTCGCAGCCGGTAGTAGCGCACCACCGGCCCGTCGGACCGCGCAAACAGCCAAGCCAGTCGGACGAAGAGCCTCAAACCGTTCAAGAGGCAGCCGCTGCGGCACTGCAAGAAGAAGCGACGATGCAGCGATTCCTCGCTCAGACTCTTGATGACGCCGGGTCTGGCGACGACATCGGGTGGGCTGCGTCCTGGTTCCTCGAGGTCGACACGCAACCCATCCTGTGGCGTGAGGCCTGCTACGAAGGCGAACCGCCCGTTGTAGACGGCACGCCACGTCGCCCTGTCACTCCCTGACCGATATGTGAAGTACGGCACGCGAGCGCGTCTTTTCTGTTCGCCTTACCGGAGTGCTGTGGACGTGCCACGGAGGTCATCAAGAAACTCCGAGCCGGGCGCAACGCCTGTCACCAGAAGCTGGTCACGGGCACGGGTGCAGGCGACGTAGAGGAGGTGGCGTTCGGTGTCGTAGACGTCTTCCAGATCGGCGTCGTCGGCGACGTTCTCGATGCGCGACTGGAGGGGGAGGATCTCGTCGTCGCAGGCGGCGACGACGACGGCGCGGAACTCGAGGCCCTTGGCGAGGTGCATGGTGCCGACGGCGACGGAGCCGGCCCAGGAGACGACGCCATCGGCGCGATGGTCGAGGACGAAGTGGGTCAGGCCGGCGGCGCGGACGGCAGCGGTGGCGCGGCCCAGCTCGGCGGGGGAGCGGACGAAGACGCCGATCTCGTGCGGGGCGAAGCCGTCGGCAGCGCGGGCGCTGAGCCACTCGGCGATGGCGGCGGATTCGGCGGCGACTGAGGGCAGGACGAGGATCTTGGGCTCGGGGCCGTTGAAGACCGAGACGGTGCCGCGGCGACCCTCGCTGTTGCCGTCGACGTCGGCCAGCTCGGGTGGGAGCAGGCGATCGGCCAGGCGGCGGATCTGATGCGAGGTGCGGTAGTTCGTGCGGAGGGTCTGGGACCGCCCCCGAACGTCGACGCCGAGGGAGCGCCAGGAGAACGGGGTCTGGAAGATCCGCTGGCCGAGGTCGCCGGCGAAGAACAGCGCGTTGGGCCTGCCCCCAGGATCGGACAGTCGGCCGTCGCCTCCTGGCGGCCTCCGGCCGCCGAGTGCGGCGAGAAACCGCAGCTCGGCGACCGAGATGTCCTGCGCTTCGTCGATGACGGCGAAATCGAACGGTGGGTGCTTCGCGGTGGCGAGCTTGTCGGCGAGCCGATGGAACATCCCGGGGACCGTGACGAGGCCCTCCGTGGCCAGGCTCGAGCGCACCTGCTCGAAGATCGACCACAGCAGGGCACGCTGGCCCTCGGCCAGACGCGTCTTACGGCCGAGACGGGCGACGTCGCGGTAGGCCTCCCAAGTCTCGAGGCGCCAGGCGTCGACGACGTTGGCCCACTCACTCCACAGGAAGTAGGCGCTGAATCGGTGCCCCGGGACGCCGGCGGCGGCAAGGGCGATCGCCGCGCGGACCTGCTCGTCGGATGCCAGGGTGACCGGGCCGAGACTCGCCGCGTAGATGCGCCGGCCGATCGCGGCCATCGCGTGGACCTCGAGGCGCTCCGCCAGGCTCGGCTGGTTGCCGATCAGCCGCCGCAGCCGCAGGCGCAACGCGTCGGCGAGGGGCTCGGAGAACGTCGCGAGGAGGACGCGCGCTTCGGGATGGGTGCGGGCGAGGTGAACCGCGCGATGGAGGGCGACGATCGTCTTGCCAGTACCGGCGGATCCGCCGACCCGCGCGGGGCCGGCGTAGTCGCGCTCGACGGTCTGCCGCTGGGCGGGGTGGAGAAAGACCGTCCACTTCTCCCATGGGGCGTCGAGCGCTCGAGCCAGCTCGTCGGCGTTGGCCATCACCCGGAAGCGCCGCTGGGCGTCGGGATGGGCGAACGGGTCCGCATCGGCGGGCGCCTGAACCGCGCGCTTGGGAGTGCTCCCCGTCGCCAGCTCGAGCAGGGCCTCGGCCGCCTCGCCCGGCAGGTGATCCGCCAGCGCGAGCAGCGTGTCCTCGGTCGCCTCCCGGACATCGCTCAGCCATGCGGCGGGCACGCCGTAGCCGAGCAGATCGGTCTCCGGCACCTGTGCGAAGAGGGCCGGCTTCGTGGCGGCGGCGACGGCGGGCGGCCTTGCGTCGACGGGAGCCTCGACGTACCGCGGGATCGTGACCTCGCGCACCGTCTCCCGCAGCTCGACGAGTTGTGCCGCGCCGGTCGTCGGGTGGCGCTCCAGACGACGCGTCTCCGCCCACCGGTAGGCGTCGTCGTGGTGGTCGACGTAGCAGAGTAGGAGGCTCGCGTCCGTCCGGTGGACGATCAGCCGCAGATCGCTGCCGACCCGGACCGACCAGAAGGCCTTGTCCTTCGCACGCTCCAGGCGATGGAACTGCATTCCGGGGCTGGCCGGGTTGAGCTGCAGGTCGAAGGCGGTAGTCTTCGCCGCCTTCTGCTCGTCGCCGCTGAGGCGGGCGAGGCTGGCGGTGAAGGTGTCGGCGATGCGGAAGCTCATGGCAACTGCCGACCCAAGTCCATGGCGCCGTGGAAGATGCCGAGGATCACGAAATCGCCCGTCGCCGCGGCGCGATACACCAAGCGGTAGTGGCCGAAGATGACCACGCGTACGTCACGGCCAGACCGCGTCTGGTACCGGAAGCCGCGTTCAGGAAAGTGATCGAGAGAGTTGCCGAGTCGGTAGATGCCGGCGAGTGTGCTCGAAGCCGCCTGCGGGCTCCGCTCGGCTAGATACTCGCGGATGTCCTGGAGGCAGCGGGCTGCCTCGGCCGTCCATCTCACTTCTCCCAAGAGGCGAGTCTCCGACCCATCTCCTCATGGCTGATGGTGCGACCCGCATCGGCGTCGGCCAAGCCTCGTTCGACCATCCGCTCGAACGCGAGCTCGCGGAGCAGCTCGTCGTAGGAGCTGTCATCGGGAAGCTCTTCGAGGAGCTGCACCATGCGTTGCTTGTCGGTGGGTGCGGGGCTGACCAAGCGGTGACCTCCTTCTCGCCGAGTTTTCAAGTCTGGATTCTACGCCGGCGTGAGGCCGTCCCGGACGTGCGCTCTGGCGGCGTCGACGCCCGGGATCAGTCCCCGCCGGTGACTACGGGATGCGGAAACCCAATTGACTGCTGCATCGCGGGAGCAGCTACACGGCGAGGTAGGCTAGGGAATCAGGGGCGTTGGGACGGGTGGATTCCGTGACACCTCTTGTACTTTCGGCCACTTCCGCAGGGGCAGGGTGAGTTTCTCCCGATACGGCGGCGGACGGATCTCGGCTGTTCGGGGTATTCACTCACTGTCACGGGCCGGCCTGTACTCAATTCCTTTCCCACGCCGGTCTCCTCCTGAAATCTCCGAGCACCCTCAGCATCCGCGTCGGTCCAGTGCCTTCCGTCGAAGTAGAGAACATCCTCTGAGCGCCCTGTGCCCATGCCCGATTCTGTGGCGATGCCGACGATGTCGGTGGCGTCGGAGAACTTGAGCCGAACAAGGCGGCAGGTCTGAAAAAGAAACTCCAGTCGCACTCGTCGATTTTCGGCCTCCGATGCCTCGTGAAACCACGGAAAGATCATGAGAGCGTAGTAGGGGTCACCGTGCTGGGACGGCGCCACAATTCGCAGACGGCGGCTGTCGGCCGGCGTAGTCTCCAGTGCATCGATGATAGCGGTCGATAAGACTCGGCGCCTGAGACGTGGCTCGCGAGACATGAAGCGCAGGATCCCTTCGACGTTGGCTACCCTGCCGGTCTCGTCCAGCCCTGAAGGTGACGCGATGTACTGCGTATCACTCACAGCATGATGGCTAAACCGCTCGATCAACGCATCCCAGGCGACGCTGACCTCATCGCTCCTGAATTTCTGCTGGCGTTCCGGACTCGCGAGGTAGTCTTGATAGAAGCCTTCGTCCAGCGAAACCCAGGTAAAGTTCTCTCCTGGCGCGGCCGGCAGCACAAAGTCGTGGCGCCCGGCAGGATCGACCTTCGACAGATAGATGGCGACCAGTTCCTCCTCCCCGGCGGCCAAGATGGCAGGACCCGACCTCAGAAATGCTTCCTTCCTATCAAGGTACTCGACTAGGTCACTAATCGTATTGAGCTCGGTCAGCAAGATTGGCAGGGTGATGTCGTCCAGCACGTGAACGAATGACCCCCCAGGATTTACATCACCGATCACGAAAGGGTGATCAGGGCAGCCCGAGCCGCGCTGCTCAGTTTGGATCATCAGGCTCCCGCTGCCACCCAGGTTGGCTCTGCAGGCGGGCGCGACGCCATGTGCTACGACGATGAGATGGAACTTGGTTCGGGGTCCGATTGTCGGCAAGACTGGAATGGGTCGCCGACATGCACGATCTCGGAAAATACGCTGGGGGTAGCGTCTGATCCATCTCTCTGCGCCCAGGACTTGCTTGAGACTTCGCGCTACAGCACGACGGAACCAGCGCCGCCAGGCCAGCTCTAGTTCTTGGCCCTCGGGGAACAGGCAGTACTTGTCAGAGAAGACAAGTACCCGCTCCTCGAAGACGACCAAGAGATCGCAGATCTCCTTGCCCTCCGTCTGGCGCTCGACGAATTCGTCCCTGTAGACGTTTGGGTAACTCCACAGCGAGAGGAAGGTCCGCTCGCAGAGCTGGGCTAGATAGTGCTCGGCTGGGTTGGTGCCGCTCTGCTTGAAGTTCGACTCGAGCGTGGTCATGTGCGACTCAGGGTCGTCGGAGGGGGGACTCGGCTACGAGGCTCGAGTCTCCATACCGATCAAGTGCCCGGTAGCCGGAACACCTTCATGACCTCATCGCCTAGGTGGTTGATCACCTTGACCGCGATCCGACCCGACCGCGGCTTCTCGAACGGCCGTGACGTGGCGCTGTGGAGGGTGGACCAGGCGTCTTCGTCGATCTCGGCTTTGAGGGTGGTCTTGAGGGATTTGTAGGGGTCGTTGGCGCCGAGGAAGTAGGCGTGGCGGACGAAGAAGGACTCTTCGTTGTAGTCGGTGTCGATGAACCAGCAGGCGATGCCGTCGGGGCCGTCGCTGCGGACTTCGCCGGTGTTGGGGTGGAAGACGTCGACGCCGTTGACGCGGACTTGGATCTGGCCGTCGTCGGTCGGGAGGATGGTGATGTCCGGCTCGCCGAAGATGACGAAGAGGTTGCCTTTGCCGGTGTTCTTCAGGTCCTCGGCCATGTGGAGGTCGGCGTTCATGCGGGCCTTGAGGACTGGGATGCGGCCGAGCTTGGCGAAGTCGGTGGAGTGCACGTCGTAGTTGAAGGCGCAGGCGATGAGGACGTCGAAGTCGGCGTCGCCGCACTCTTTGGCGGCGGCGACGAGGTCGGGGCGGGAGACGGTGCCGAACTCGGGGCCGATGAAGATGCCGGCGCGGCGGCTTGTTCCTGATTGACTGTCGCCCTCCTGGTAGCGACCCTCAGCGCAGATGTAGTAGCCGGGCCAGGGCGTGAGGGTGGTGAAGGCGATCCGATCCTCACGATGCGCCTGCTGGACGCCGGCGGTCTTCAGGTTCTCGAGGATCATCGTCGGGAAGTCCTGCTTCTCGCCGTACCCGAGCTTCTTGTCCGCGACGTCGTCGATCAGCTCGTCGTTCTCGTCGACGCCGAGGACGCGGTGCGGGGAGAGGCTCTCGACGGTGAACGGGCCGGCGACCCGGACTTTCTTCGCGTCCTCGTACGGCTTGTCGTACAGATACTCGACGTCGGCTTTGGCCGCGATCGAGGCGTCGATCTCGCGCTGACGGGCGATGCGCTGCTGCCACCAGTCGGCGTGGACGCTGCGAGCGGCCGCGGGCCACTTCGAGTCGGCTTCGCGCGGGATCTCCCACTCCTCCCAGGCCTTGCCGAGCGCCGCGTTCAGCTGCGCGCGGAGCGGCTCCAGGCGGGTCTGGAACGTCTCCCAGATGACGTCAATCTCGGTATCGTTGGCGATGCTGGCTAGGGCCACGTGCGGCACGCGCTCGTAGACGAAGCCTTGCCGGATGTTGCCGCAGGTCGGCGCGCTCGACGGCTCGGAGCGGGTGAGGTCGGCCTCCCTCCGCTTCCCATCCTTACTGTCGGCCAGGAGGTAGTAGGGGAAGCGGGCACCCATGATGCGGACGCGAGCCAGCGCCAGGGCCACGCGCGACGTGTCGATGGTGATCCAGCGTCGGCCCCATTGCTCGGCAACAAAGGCTGCCGTTCCCGACCCGCAAGTGGGGTCAAGCACAAGATCGCCTGGGTCCGTGGTCATCAGTGCGCAACGTTCGACGACACGGGTGTTCGTCTGCACGACGTATGTCTTCGCCTCGCCAAAGCCACTGGAGCGGGTGTCATCCCAGATATCGTTCCGTGGCTTGAAAGAGAAGTCATCGAGATAACGGACAAATCCCAACGTGCTGCCGCTTCCGACGAGCCGCTCGGCGCGCTCAAGTCGGCTCATTCCGATTGCATCCGTGCGGAACGTGCCTCCCTTTGGCGTGTAGGGCCGACCTTCGAACCGGTACTCCCGTAGGTCGGCACCTTGTGCCGGTCGCTGGTTGGTCAGGGGATTTGGGCGATAGGCGCGAGCCCGCTCCGGTAGTTGCGCTGCGCCTGATGCCTCGGCATTGGTCATCCGCCGCCGAGTGCCGTCACTTAGCTGGACAAAGCGCAGGTTGTCATCATCGGCAACGACCCTTGGTTCGAAGAGAGCTCGATACTTTAGCCGGTCCTTGTCTCTCGCGAACCAGAGTAGGACGTCGTACGTGTTGTCCAACAGCTGGCCACCCTTGCCCGTGGTCTTTCGAAAGATTACTTGATTGACGAAATTGGCCTGCCCAAAGACTTCGTCCATCAAGGCTCGGACGCGGTGGACGTTCTCATCGCCGATCTGCACGAAGATCGATCCCGACTCGGTTAGCAGGTCCCGCGCGACTGTGAGGCGATCGCGCAGATACGTCAGGTAGCTGTGGATCCCATCCCGCCACGTGTCCCGGAACGCCTTCACCTGTTCCGGCTCGCGCGTGATGTGCTCGGTGTTGCCGTCCTTGACGTCGCGGCTGGTGGTGGACCACTGGAAGTTGCTGTTGAACTTGATGCCGTAGGGCGGGTCGAAGTAGATGCACTGCACCTGCCCGCGGAGGCCCTCCCGCTCGGCGAGGGAGGCCATGACCTGGAGGCTGTCGCCGAGGATCATGCGGTTCGACCAGTTCTGGTCGTGCTGGTAGAACTCGGTCTTCTCGGCTTCCTTGGGCAGGCCGTTGAAGTCGGCGAAGAGGTCGACCTGAAAGCCTGGTGACGCTGCCGCCTTCGACTCGCGCTCGCGGGCGGTCTGGCGCAGGAGGTCGTCGATCAGGACCTTGGGGTGGACCTTCTCCTGGATGAAGAGCGGCGGCGCGGGGACGACGAGGTCGGACCAGTCGCGCTCGTCCTTGCCGCGCCAGACGAGTTGCGGGTCGAGGTCGCGGTTGCGGGCGGCCTTCTCGTCGTCGAGCCCGGTGCCGCGCCGCGGATAGACGACCTGCGCCGGGCTCTGGTCGTCCTTCGCCAGCAGAGACTGGTACTCGGCGGTCGGAATGTTGCGCCGCGACGCCTCCTCGTGGGTGAGCGTCTCGACCTGCTTGCCGGCCTTCGGTGTGGGCGTCTTCGTCATCCGTCCGTCCTCGGCGTCTGGTTCCTGGCGCGCCGGTACTTCTGGCGGCTGCTGCGTGGCTTGTCGGGGATCGTCATCTCGATGAGGCCGGCGGCGAGTGCGGGTTGGAGGTAGGCCTCGCGGAAGTGCTTCCGATCCTCGAGCTCGAGCGCTCGTTGCAGCTCCTGCCGCGTCATCTCGCCGACGAGGATTCGGACCAGCTGTTCGAGTGCCGTAGGTTCCCCGCCAACTTGGGGGGTAACTTGAGGGGTAACTTGGGGGGTGACTTCGGGGGTGGCTTGGGGGGTGACGTCCGCGGCGACGGGCTCCGGCCGCACCAGCGTTTGCACGAACTGCCCACCGCTCTGGTGGAAGCGCGGCGCTGGCAGCCCTGCCTGACGACACTGCTCGATCATGTCGAGGATGCCGCTGCCGGCCTTCTCGACGTAGCCGGCGAGAAACATCGGCTCGGCGATGAGCGGGTTGTGCGGGATCGAGGAGTGGGGGCGGGCGAGCTGGGCGAAGCTCAGGCCCGGCGGCAGCTCTCCGGGATTCCAGACCTCCAGGCGGTCGGCGAAGAGCATGACCTGCACACTGGCGTTGCTGGTGTAGTCGCGGTGGGCGACCGCATTGACGATGGCCTCGGCGACCGCATCCTGGGGCAGCTCGTAGGCAACCGGCGCCTGAGGCCCGAGCGCACGCGTGCCGACGGAGCGGTTGATCTTGGACATGACGAAGTCGACGGCCTGATCCACCAGCTCGAACACCGTGCCGCGGTAGATCTGGTACGACGGGATGGGCTTGCGCACCTCGAGGCCGTGGAAGTGCAGGCACTTGACCTCGGAGGTGAGCAGGAATCGCTGCGGCTGGCGGCCGAAGAGCAGAACTGCCGCATGGGTAGGCTGGCCGTCATCGAGCAGGCCGAGGTGAGCGAGCACGTCGGCCACGGACGTTTCCTCGCCGAGCGGGTATTGCCGCTTGTGCCGAGCCAGGGCCAGGAACCGGCGGACATGCTCGGCGCCGAGGTCCGCGATTCCGGCGCCCGGGCAGGCGGCGGCGTCGAACGGTCGAGTGCGGAGGTGCCCGGTGCGGTCGAGCTCGTCGACCAGGCTGGCGTAGACGGCGGCTTGGAGATCCTCGACCGACGCAAAGCGCCGTCGGATGAGCTGCGCCCCCACATCGGCGATGAGCGCTCGCATCTTCGGGTGGCGCGTCGCGTCGCCGGCGCCACGGACGAAGATGAGCCGTACCTTGCCGAGGGCGGTGGCGTGCGCGAGCTCGCGGGCGGTGGGTGACAGCCCGTCAGCGTCCTCCCAGCCGTATTCGTCACCGAAGAGGCCGAGGTAGATCGTGGCCCGCTCCACCTCCGCGAGGTAGGCCGCGTCGGCACGTCGATCGCTCGCGGGCAGATCCTCGAACAGGAAGACGTCGAAGAAGCGGCGGAGCAGCGGATCGTTCTTGACGAAGTCGGCGACCGCGCGGCGCTCGGCGGCGAGCTCCTTCTGGACGCTGCTGACGAAGATGCGGAGGCGCGCCGGCATGGGGGACTAGATGCGGACGCGCAGGGAGAGGTCGGTCGTTGCGAGCTTGGTGATTCGGGGAGGTCGAGATTCCTCGACTGCGGGCGGCCTCAAAGCCACCCTTCGCTCGGAATGACGGGGGGACCGGTTGCTGCGCCCCCGGCCGAGCACCATCGGCCTAGCGGTCGCCTGAATCACTATGGCGAAGGGGCCATGGCGCTCGCCAGCTCCTCGCGCGACGCGCCCATCGCGAGCAGCGAACGCACGAGCAGATCCATGGACACGGAGGGGTCGCCGGCCTCCATCTTTGCGACGCGCGACTGGCTCGAGGCGACCATCTTGGCGGCCTGCGCCTGCGTGAGGTGGCGGCGGCGCCGTACCGTCTTCAGGCGACTCGCCAGAGCCAGCTTCAGCTCGATGAACGTGGCCTCCTCGGGAGAGAGGCCGAGAAAGTCCTCGACGTTGCCGACGCGCCAACCATCGGCTTCCAAACGCTCGATCTTGTTGGGCACGCAAGGAGTATGTCAGCTCGGGCATATCGCGACCAGAAGTCGAACTGCATCGAGACCGCGTCTCACGGGCAGAGGGGGTGGCGGCGCGCGGTGGGACGCAAGCGACCGGAGGGCTTCCACGGCGCGGAGCCCGGCGACGGTGGCCAGTGTTGGCGTGGTCGGTTGGTCCGGGCGAGCACCGTGGGATACCGGCGCGGTAAGCGAGGGACCCGCCGCGCGTCGCCGCGCCCGGGAGAGGGGGGTTGGTGAGCCTTGGCTGGGCGTTGAGGCCGCGAGGTTGGAGATCCCTCCACTGCGGGCGCCCTGCCGGCCGCCCTCCGGTCGGGATGACTGGGGGGAGCTGTTGCGCCCAGCCGGCCGCGCCGCAGTCGGGCCGGCAGAGGGGAGTCCTTTGCGCTCTCTCGGCCGCGACTCGGCCGGGACGGTGGCAGGCGGGTGGCTGTGCTCGCGTACTACGGTGAGGGTCGGCATGGCTCGCTACCCGGCTCGCCGTCCGTCCGTCGCAATCGCAGCGTCCATGGCGCGCGCGACCTCGGCCTCGACGGCTTCGGCGAATCCGCTCTCGATGCGGTAGATCTCGGTCAGCTCGACGAAGGCCCAGCGACCGTAGGTGCCGAGGTGGTTGACGCCGGGGACCCAGTAGGTGTCCATCGTCGTCTTCTTTTCCTTGGCGTCCTCGCCGCGGAAACCCTTGATCTCGACCACCAGGTGGAGGAGATCGGGCGCGCCATCCTTGGGCGGCCGGCCGTCGTCGACGAGGACGATGAAGTCGGGGCGGTACTTGCGCGAGATCGAGCCGTGGCGGTACGGCACCTCGAGGCCCAGACCCTGGTTCTTGGCGTAGGCGACCACTCGCGGATGCGCCTCGACCACGCGGCACAGCTCAGCCTCCCAGTCGCTGTCGCAGACCACCCAGTTCAGGTGGCAGCGGCGGGCGTCGGTCTGCCAGCGGGTGGTCTTCGAGGTGATGAAGTTGACGTGGATCGTCGAGCCGGCGGGATTGTAGGGGTCGAGCACGGCTTTGATGGGGCTCGAGCCGGCGAGCGCGGCGGTGATGCCGTTGGTGATCCGCTCGCAGGCCATGTCGGCCAGTTCCTGGTACATGAGCTGGGCCGGGTAGGTGCCGCCTTTGCAGACGAGGTAGCCGTCGAGCCACTGGCGGGCGATGCGCTTCAGTTGGCCGAAGAGGTGGAGCTTCGGCTCGCCGCCCGGGTCGCGCCACTTGGTGTAGATCAGGCGCTGGGTGAGGTGGAAGAGCAGGGTCGAGCTGCGCAGGTCGCCGGTGTGGACCAGGTTGAGGTCGACGCCCTCGCCGATGATGCCCTCGTTGCGGGTGACCGACGGGCCGATCAGGTCGGGAGTGAGGACCAGCGTCGAGTCGGCGTCGAAGGTGGCAGTGAGGCGCTCCTCGGGTAGCTCGACGCGGTAGCCCTCGACGCGAGGGAAACGGATCTCGCAGGCGTCGCGCTCGGGGGAGATCGCCCGCACCTGCACCGTCTCGCGCGGCGGCTGCGGCGGGGCGACGACCGGCTTGGCAGTGAAGTCGAACGGGATGCCGAGGACGTCGGCGTACTCGACGTCGAACAGCCCATTGTCGTTGAGGTCGTACGACTGCCGGCGGAGCGCGCGGCCGATCACCTGTTCGCAGAGGAGCTGGGTGCCGAAGGCGCGGACGCCGAGCACGTGGGTGACGGTGTTGGCGTCCCAGCCCTCGGTGAGCATCGACACCGAGACCACGCAGCGGGTGGCGCCGCCGAGCCGGTCCTTCTTGCCGACGGTGTTCATCACCTCGCGGAGGAGGTCCTGGTCGGTGAGGTTCTCGCCCTGCTGGCGGTCGCCGGTGCGCTCGACGATCTCGCGGCGGAAGCGCTCGATCTCGTCCGCCGCCGCGGCGCGGAAGCTGTCTTCGAGCGCCTCGCCGGAGTCCAGCTGCTCGCTGTCGATCAGCAGCGTCCTTGGCCGGGCGAACGGATTGCCGTGCTCGTCGAAGTTGCGGAACAGCGCGAGCCGGCCGTTCTCGAGCGTGGTCGAGCCGTCGTCGTTCGCGCGCTGGAAGCCCGAGATGTAGTCGTAGACGAGCTTCGACGTCGAGGTGTTGTTGCAGACGACGATGAAGCACGGCGGCACCTCGATGCCCGCCTTCTGCCAGAGGTCGAAGGTCTTCGCGTAGTGGCCGTAGAGCGCTTCGAGGGCGGTCTGTAGCTCGACAGGGATCTTCAGCGGGTCGACGGCGCCGCCCTTGCCGCGGCCCTTCTTCGGCATGCGCTTGCCGATGTGGTCCCAGAGATTGCGGAACTTCGGCATGTCGCCGCCGGGGATGTTGTCGGCGACGGGGACGCGCGGCAGCTTGACGATGCCGCACTCGATGGCGTCCATCAGCGAGAAGTCGCTCATCGTCCACGGGAAGAGCACGCCCTCGGCGTAGCCCGAGCCGCGGAGGAAGAACGGCGTCGCCGAGAGGTCGAGGACGCGCAGCAGGCCGAGCTTGCGCTGGACGGCTTCGAGCCCGGAGATCCAGAGTCGCTCGTTGATGACTGGGGTCGGGTCGTACTGCTGGGCCTCGGTCGAGAGGCCCTTGCCCTCGTCGAAGACCAGGTCGCGCTGCTCGCGGCGTCGTCGCTTGGGCTTCGGGATCGGGGTGACGAGAGCCACCCGCCGGCGTTGCTCGAGGACGTGACCAGTCGGCTGGCCGTGCTCGTCGAGCGCCCAGTGACGGGTGGGGTAGTCGTACGGGGAGTTGAGGACGGGCTGGGCGAAGAATCGCTCGGACATGCGGGCTCGCGCGGCTCCCCGGTCAGATGGTGGCAGTCAGTGGTGCCCGCCCATCGTGTAGCGCCAGATCGTGTATGTCAACGGCCGATAGGCAGGCTCTCTAGCCCGCGCGCAGACTCCTAGCTCGACGACGCCGCGGCCGTCGTGGCGGCGATCATGGCCGCGGTCATCGCGGCTTGCTGGGCTTGGGCCGCCGCCTGGGTGGCGGCGAGGATGGCGGTGCCGCCGTCGCCGGCGATGGTGACGAAGCCCTGGCCGAGGCCCTTGAGCTTGTTGTGCCAGAGGACGGTGCCGGTGGCGGGGTCGAGGCAGTAGAGCTCACCGGCGACGCTCGCGAAGAGGCGACCGGCGAGCTGGGTGACGCTGACGAAGTTGGCGCTCTTCAGGCGGGTGCGCCAGATCTCCCTGCCGTCCTCGACGGCGAGCGCGAGGACACTGCCTTGGATGCCGATGTAGATCACGTTGTTCATGGCGTCTCCTGAGGTTCGACCGATGGTTGGTGGGGACGTGCTGCCTTTCCTACGGCTCGACCGTCGTCGGCATGCGCCGGCCACGCCGGCCAGTGCTTGCACCGGCCTGGGCGCGACTCGACCCCGCCTTGGCGCCCGGCCGCTGCCGCCGCGGATAGTGTGGCTGCATGTTGACCCTCGCGTTTCACGCTTCGCGCCTGCTGTTCGGCGTTTGGATGGTCACCGCTGCCGGCCCGGCCGCCGCTGTCGCGGAGGACCCGCAGCGCGCGCTCCTGGCGGAGCTGGACGCCGCCTGGGCGGCACGACCGGGGGACATCGGCGTAGCGTACATCGCGGCTCGGACGGCCGAGCGGCTGGCTGACCCGAGCCTCCGGGATGCCTGGTTCGCGAGGCTCTGGGGGCTCTCCTTCGACCACGCGCTGGACGAGGCCGACTTCGCGACATCGCGTGCGAGCGCGGGCTACCGCGCCTGGGCGGAGCGCTTCGCGGGCCGCGCCAAGCGCGTGCAGCGGGCGGTCGAGGTGCTGCAGGTCGATGCGGTCGACTTGCTGCCCGAGGGCACGGCCTACGACGCGCGTCGCGACCGTTTCCTGTTGTCGAGCGGGCGCCAGCGGACGGTGTTCGCCGTCGACCGCGCCGGGCATGCCACGCCTCTCGGTGCCAACGGCGCGGGTGGCCTCTATGCCGTGCTCGGCATGCAGGTGGATGCGGTGCGGGACCGTCTGTGGGTGGCGACCACCGCGGCGCCCTTCATGGTCGACTTCCGGGCCGAGGACGCCGGCCGCGCTCGGCTCGGTTGCTTGGACCTCGCCACGGGTGATGTCCTGGCGGTCCTCGACGCTCCCTTGCCGGGCGCAATGTTGAACGACTTGGCGCTCGCCAAGGATGGCAGCCTTGCGGTCACCGACAGCAACCACGGGACCGTCTACCGCTGGACGCCCGCTGGCGAGCTGCCGGGAGCCGGCGGGGTCGGGAGCCTCGAGCCGCTGCTGCCGACCGGCAGCCTGGACAGCCCCAACGGCATCGTCGCGCTCGCCGGAGGTGACCTCGTGGTGGCCGACTTCCAGGGCCTGGTCCTCCTGCGGGGGGCGGCGCTGACCCGCCTCGCGCCGCCGCCGGGGATCTATCTCGGCGGTATCGACGGCCTCGCCGTGGTCGCATCGGGCGCCGCCGCGGGCGCCGCCGATCGCCCGCTCCTGGTCGGGATCCAGAACGTCGTCGGCCAGGGTCGCGTCTGGCGCCTGGAGCTCGACTTGGACAACGGCCGGGTGGCGCGCGCCGAGGTGCTCGAGACCGGAAACCCGCTGTTCGCCAACCCGACCACGGGGGTCATCGTCGACGGCGGGTTCTACTTCCTGGCCAATCCGCGCCTGCAGGACTTCGACCCGGAAGGGCGACTGCGGCCACCGCCCGCCGGCGCCCGCCATGTCCTCCTGCGCCAGCCCCTGGACGGCTGACGGTCCGTTCTCAGGCGTCGATGACGGCGAGCTCGGTCATCGGCTGACTGAGGAATTCGCAGCCGTCGGCGGTGACGTGGATGATGTCTTCGAGGCGGACGCCGAGCTCGCCGGGAAGGTAGATGCCGGGTTCGTTGCTGGTGGTCATCCCGGGGGAGAGGACCACTGGGCTGTCGGCGACCAGGTAGGGCCACTCGTGGCCGTCCATGCCGATACCGTGGCCGAGGCGGTGGGTGAAGTAGGTGAAGCCGGGGCCGAAGCCTCCGTCCGCGATCACCTGGCGCGCCGCCTGGTCGACGGCGCCGCAGGCGACGCCTGGCCGGGCGGCAGTGAAAGCCGCGAGCTGTGCCTGGCGGACGAGCTCCCAGATGCGGCGCTGGCGGTCGCTCGGCGGGCCGCAGGCGACGGTGCGGCTGATGTCGGACTGGTAGCCGTGGACCTCGGTGCCGCAGTCGAGGAGCACCAGGTCGCCGCGGCGGAGCGTGGCCTTGGCCTTGGTGCCATGCGGGTAGGCGGCGCTGGCGCCGAAGAGCACCAGCGCCCAGCCTGGCGGCGCGCCCTGCGCCTCGTGGGCGGCACGGACCGCGGCAGCGACGTCGGCCTCGGTCATGCCTTCGCGGAGGCTGGCCGTCGCGCGGGCGATCGCGGCCTCGGTGATCGCGTTCGCCCGACGCATGAGGGCGATTTCCCTGGCATCTTTCTGGCCGCGGCAGGCCTGGATCACGGCCGCGCCGTCGACCACGCCGCCCGGGCGGCCGACGAGCGCCTGGCGCAGCCCGTCGACGACGAAGAAGCGGCTGGCCGGGTCGGCGGCGAGCGGCTCGCTGGCCACACCCCGCTCGGCAAGGACCTCGGCGACCCGGCGGTATGGGCTGTCGTTCTCGGCCCAGAGTCGCATCTCACTGCCGCTGGCGATGCGCTCGCCTGCTCGCCCGGCCTCGAACGCCGGCACCACGAACACGGGGTCGCCACGACGCGGGATGACGACGGCAAAGACGCGCTCGCTCTGGCCCCACTCGACGCCGGTGAAGTAGCCGAGCGAGCTCGTCGCCTCGACCACCAGGGCGCCCAGCCCGCGGGCGGTGAGCGCCTGGCGGGCGCGATCGAGGCGCGCGGCGAAGTCGGCTGGGCCGGGAGGTTCGAGGTCGGCGACGCGATTGGTGAGCGGCGGCAGTCCATCGGGCTGAGCCGTCGCCGGCGTCTCGAGCCGTTCGGCGGTGGCGGCGCCCCCTGCCGCGCCGAAGCCGAGCCCGAGGCCCAGGGCGCCGCTGGCGCTGAGGAGCTGCCGTCGATTCCAGAAGGGCGCCGAGTCCGTCATGGGGTCCGCAGCCGAATCCTAGCGTGATCCGTCGGTCGCGGCGGCCCCTCGCGGGGCGAAAAGGCCGACGTCAGGCCGTGCGGTGACGTGGGTAGTGTGGGCGCAAACCGCAGACGTAGCCGACGGCGGCGAGGGCCGGCAGCACCACGCGCTGCAGGAGCACCGGCATCACCGCCAGGTAGGTGCCCGGCTTGATGTAGTTGCCGAGGACCGCCATCTGCAGGGGCCCGGGTACGCCCAGACGGTTGACCTTGCCCTCGCGGGCGAGGGCGAACATCGTCGCCAGGCCATCCAGGGAACGATCGAGCAGGGCGACGTCGGGGACGCCGACAGTGGCCTCCTGGGTGTAGTGCAACGGCTCGTCACTGGTGCTCCAGGGGTGGATGTGCGGTACGCCGGCCGGCATGTCGACGCTCTGGCCGGGTGACAGGTCGGCCTCGATGCCGCCGAGGCGGTAGCGCGCCTGGCCCGCGGTGATGGTGAAGCGCTCGCTGGCGGTCGGGTGGAAGTGCTCGGGCACGCCCTCGCGTCCGCTGTGGGCCGGGATCTCCCAACTGGCTCGAAACGACCGGCCGCCGGTGTCCTCCGGGCTGGCGAGGAGCTCCATCCGCTGGCCGGTGACGGGATTCTCGATGACGGTGCCGGTGCGCATGCCTGTTTGCCTCCTGCGAGGACTACGCGCAGCGCGGCGAGGCGGATGAGCCGACGGCCCCGGGGGACGGGAATCCCCAGGGGCCGCCGCGGCAGCAGCCGTCTGGAGGGGCTCAGGGACAGGTGAAGGTGGTGGTGTCCTTGAGCGCGGCGAAGTTACCGGCGGCCTTGGCGAGGACCACCTGCTTGCCGTTCTTGGTGTCGAGGATGGTGATGCTCGCCGGCTGGGTGGCGCTCCCGAAGCCCGTCGCGAACACCTGGAACCGCTTGGCCGGGGTCGAGCACTTGTCGAGGACCTTGACATACACCTGGAAGTCTTCGGTGTCGACGGGGCCGTAGGTGAAGCCGGCGAGGAAGCGATTTGTCGGCACCTGCTGCGCATTCTTGGTGCCGGCGAACTTGACGCTCACCCGGAAGCGCTCGAGCAGGCAGGCGGCGGTGGTGGTCGGGATGCAGCCGGCGCCGGGTACCGCCGCCAGGCCGTACACCGAGGTGGTGTTGGCGCCGAACAGCCCCCGGTAAGCGGCGTATCCCTTGTAGACGGTCGTTCCGTCCAGGTTCAAGTGGTAGAAGTAGCCGTACTCGGTGAAGTCGACGCCGCCCGCGGCGACCGACTGAATGGAGTCGAAACTGGTGTATGAGAGCTCATCGCTCTCGAGCACGGTCGCGTCGTCGCCGGTCGCGAGGTCGATGCTGGCGACGCGGCCAGTCACGTAGTCGTTGAGTAGGTAAGCGACATAGAGCTTGGTGTCCGCCGCGGTCAGGAAGCTGCCGGTTGGCGCCGTGACGGCCGCTCCGGTACGGAGTCCGAGGTGGTAGTAAGCGGCGCAGTCGTTGATGTCGAGCTTGGAGGTCAGGGTGGTGCCGACGAGCTCGAGGACCTTGGCGGCGTTCGACCGACAGGCGGTGCTGACGAAGACCCGGCCCTGGTCGCTGATGGCGATGTCTTCGAGGTAGTCACCGGTGTCGAGCCCGGCGACGTTGTCCCAGGAGGTGGCCCCTGCCGCCAGGTGGAGGACTCGCTTCTCATAGGGGCTGGACGATGCATATCCGACCAGCCAGTAGGAGCCGTCGGCGCTCTTGGCGAGGCCGGCCGTGTACCAGGACCGACCGTCGCTGGTCTTCACCGCGGTGGTGGGCGCCAGGACGCGGAAGGTGTCCTGGTCGATGTAGGTCAGGCCGCTCGAGTTGGCGACGAGTTGGGTGCCGGCATGAGCGGCGCCAACGGCGAACAGACCGGCGGCGAGGCTCGTGGCGAGGATGGACGTCTTTCGGGGTAACACTCGGTACATGGGCTCTCCTCCGGTTGGTGGGCGTCAGGGCGCACGTCGCCGGCGGTTTCCGGCGGGTGTCTGACGCCTGCCTCCTGTAGACGGCTTCGGTCTCCCGTTTTCCAGGGTTGCCCACAAACAGCAAGGCCGGTGCCAGTCCGAGGTGCCGACTTTTCACCGGTTTCCCCCCGCGAGCCCCTGTGTCCGCGACCACCACGCGTGCGAACGGCACTCTGGTGGTGGGTTCCCCGGGCTGCGCGCCCCGGGCTGCGCGCCCCGGGCTGCGCGCCCCGGGCTGCGCGCCCCGGGCTGCGCGCCCCGGGCTTGACAGCCGTGCGAAACGCGGGCTACGGTGCGCGTTCCATGGATCGGTTCCGCTCCGCCGCTGCGCTCGTCGCGCCCTCGCACACCCACGAGAGCCTCGCGCTCGCGTTGGGCGTGGCGGTGCTTTCGGCGTTGGCGCTGCTCCTCCTGCTTAGCCAGCTCAGGGGATCGACGATCTAGCGCACCGCCTGCGGCCCGGATCGACACGAACCCCCGAGATAACTCTCGGGGGTTTTTGCATTTCAGGAGATTTCGAGATGAGGAACGGAGCTTCGAGAGCTGGCCAGCCAGATCGGATCGCGATCTTCGACACCACGCTGCGCGACGGCGAGCAGTCGCCGGGCTGCAGCATGCATCGCGAGGAAAAGGTGCGGCTCGCGCGGCAGCTCGATCGGTTGGGCGTCGACGTCATCGAGGCCGGGTTTCCAATTGCCTCGCCGGGAGAGGCGGCGGCCGTGCGCGCGATCGCCGACGTCGTGCGTCGACCGACGATCGCCGCCCTGAGCCGGACCCGGCCCGAGGACATCGAGGTCGCCGCGCGTGCCCTGGCCGGCGCGGCGCGGCCGCGGCTGCACGTCTTCATCGCCACCTCCGACATCCACCTCGAGCACAAGCTGCGGATCTCGCGCGACGAGGCGCTGCGCCAGGCGGTCGCGGGCGTCGCGCATGCACGCAGCCTGTGCCCCGACGTCGAGTTCTCGGCCGAGGATGCTTCGCGCTCCGACCCCGGCTTCCTGGTCGAGGTCTTCCAGGCGACGCACGAGGCGGGAGCCACCGTGCTGAATGTGCCCGACACCGTCGGCTACGCGCTGCCCACGGAGTTTGCGGCGCTGGTTGGGCGGGTGGCGGCGGCAGTGCCGGGGGCGGTGGTGTCGGCGCACTGCCACAACGACCTCGGCCTGGCGGTTGCCAATTCCCTGGCGGCGATCGCCGCCGGTGCCCGCCAGGTCGAGGTGACGATCAACGGCATCGGCGAGCGGGCGGGCAACACCGCCCTCGAGGAGCTGGCGATGGCGCTCTACGTGCGCCGCGAGTCGATGCCTTACGTGACTGGCGTTCAGACCTCCGAGATCGCCGCCGCCAGCCGCACCTTGGCGGGCATCACCGGCGTCTGGCCGCAACCCAACAAGGCGGTTGTCGGTCGCAACGCCTTCGCCCACGAGGCCGGCATTCACCAGCACGGCATGCTGGCCAACCCGCTGACCTACGAGATCATGACCCCGGCGTCGGTGGGCTGTGGCGAGTCGCTGCTGGTGCTCGGCAAGCACTGCGGTCGGCACGCCGTCGACGTCCGCCTGCGTGGCCTGGGCGTCGCCCTCGGCGGCGACGCGCTCGAAGCGATGACGGCGCGCGTCAAGGCCCTCGCCGATCGCCAGAAGTTCGTCTACGACCAGGACCTCCTCGAGCTGCTGGCGACGGACGAGCGGTGTCCGACGGCGCTTGCACCGCCGCGACTCCTGCGCTATCACGTCGTCTCCGGCAGCCACCTGCTGCCGACGGCCACGGTCGAGGTCGAGGCCGACGGTGCGCCCCGCTCGGCGTCCGCCCTCGGCAACGGCCCGCTCGACGCGGCGTTGCGGGCCCTGCGGACGGCCCTCGGCATCGCGGCCACGGTCGAGCTGACGGAGCTCCACACCCGCTCGGTGGCCACCGGTACCGACGCCCAGGCAGAAGTCCTGGTGCGGGTGCGCGACGGCGACACCGAGTCGGTGGGCCAGGCGGCCAGCGCCGACACCATCGAGGCCTCGCTGCGGGCGTTCCTGTCGGCGGTGAACGCGGTCCGGCGGCTGCAGGCGGTGGCGGCGTGACCCCTCGCACGCTGTTCGACAAGGTCTGGGACGCCCACCTCGTGACCCCGCAGACGGCCGAGGCCCCGGGGGTGCTCTACGTCGACCTGCATCTCGTCCACGAGGTGACCTCGCCGCAGGCGTTCGCCGAGCTGGCGGCGCGCGGGCTGCCGGTGCGCCGGCCCGACCGCACCTTGGCGACCATGGATCACGCCATCCCGACGGCGCGTTCGGCCGCCGGTGCGCGGCTGCCCATTGCCGAGCCGCAGGCGGCGCGTCAGGTAGCCGCCCTGGCGGCGAGCTGCTCCGAGCACGGGATCGCGCTCCGCGGCGTCGGAGACGCACAGCAAGGAATCGTCCACGTCATCGGCCCCGAGCTCGGCGCCACCCGACCGGGCATGACGGTGGTCTGCGGCGACAGCCACACCAGCACCCACGGGGCGTTCGGGGCCGTCGCCTTCGGCATCGGCACCAGCGAGGTGGCGCAGGTCCTGGCGACGCAGTGCCTGCTGGCGGAGCGACCGCGGACGTTGGCGGTCGAGATCGACGGTGTGCTTGCCCATGGCGTCACCGCCAAGGACCTCGCCCTCGGCCTGATCGCCCGCTTCGGCGTCGGCGGCGCCACCGGGCACGCCGTGGAGTATCGCGGCGAGACGGTGCGCAACCTGTCGATGGAGGAGCGGATGACGCTGTGCAATCTGTCGATCGAATGGGGCGCGCGCGTCGGGCTGGTGGCGCCCGACGCGACCACCGAGGCGTACCTCGCAGGGCGGCCGCTGGCGCCGACGGGTGGCGCTTGGGAGGCCGCCTGCGCGGCCTGGCGGGTGCTGCCGAGCGACCCCGGCGCAGCCTTCGACCGTCGCCTCGCCTTCGACGCGAGCAGCCTGGCGCCGATGGTGACTTGGGGCACCAACCCGGGGATGGGCGTCGCCGTCGACGGCACCATCCCCGACCCCGGCGACGACCCGGCGGCGGTGCGGGCGCTCACCTACATGGGGCTGTCCGCGGGTGAGCCGATCGCCGGGCAGGCGATCGACGTGGTGTTCGTCGGCAGCTGCACCAATGCCCGGCTGTCGGACCTGCGGGCCGCTGCCGGTGTTCTGGCCGGCCGGCGGGTGGCTGCCGGAGTGCGGATGCTGGTCGTGCCCGGCTCGCAGGGCGTCAAGCAGGCGGCCGAGGCGGAGGGTCTGGCGCAGATCTTCGTCGATGCCGGCGCCGAGTGGCACGACGCCGGTTGCTCGCTCTGCCTGGCGATGAACGGCGACCGCCTGGCGCCGGGCCAGCGGGCGGTGTCGACCTCGAACCGCAATTTCGAGGGGCGTCAGGGGCCGGGTGGACGCACCCTCCTGGCCAGCCCCCTCACCGCGGCGGCAAGCGCCGTCGCCGGCCGCGTCGCCGACCCGCGGGAGCTGCTCCGATGAGCCGAAGGCCCTTCACCGTGGTGCGTTCCCGGGCGGTCGCCCTGCCGCAGGAGAACGTCGATACCGATCAGATCGTGCCCGCCAGGTTCCTGACCACGACCCGCCGCGACGGCCTCGCCGCCGCGCTCTTTGCCGATTGGCGGTTCGCCGCCGACGGCGCGCCGCGTGCAGATTCGCCGTTCGACGACAGGGGCGAGGCCGGGCAAGGCGCCGGTGGGCGCGAGATCCTGGTCGCCGGGGCGAACTTCGGCTGCGGTTCGTCCCGCGAGCACGCGGTCTGGGCGCTCGCCGAGCACGGCTTCCGCGTGGTGGTGGCACCGCGCCTGGCCGACATCTTCCGCCGCAATGCTCTGCAGAACGGGCTGCTGGCGGTCGAGATCCCTGCCGGCGCCCATGCCGCGCTGTCGATCGCTGTCGGCGCCGACGCCGAAGTCGAAGTGGACCTCGCGGCGAGCGCGGTGCGCTGGCCGGGGGGCAGCGCCAGCTTCGGCATCGAGCCCTTCGCTCGGCTCCGTCTGCTGCGCGGCATGGACGACCTCGATTACCTGCTGGCCCAGGCGCCGGCGATCGCGCGCTACGAGGCGGAGGGCGGCCGATGAGCCGCCTGCGCATCGTCGCCCTGGGCGGTGACGGGATCGGGCCGGAGGTCACCGCCGTCGCGCTCGAAGCCCTCGCCTGTTGTCTGCCGATCGAGGTGACGCCGGCCCTGATCGGCGGCGCCGCGATCGACGCTACCGGTGAGGCCCTGCCGGCGGCTACCGTCGAGCTCTGCCGGCGGGCCGACGCGGTGTTCCTGGGCGCCGTCGGTGGTCCGCGCTGGAGCGGGCCGGTGCGCCCCGAGCAGGGTCTTCTCGGCCTGCGCCAGGCGCTCGGAGTCGACAGCAACCTGCGCCCGGCGCGCGACCTCGGCTTGCCGACGCCGCTGCGCCCGGAGCTCGTCGCCGGCGCCGACATCCTGGTGGTGCGCGATCTCCTCGGTGGCGTCTACTTCGGGACGCCGCGCGAGGAGGGCGAGGTCGAGGCCGTCGACACCTGGCGGCAGACCGCCGCGCAGACGCGCAAGGTCGCCCGCCGCGCCTTTGCCCTGGCCCGCGAGCGGCGACGGCGCGTGACCTCGGTCGACAAAGCCAACGTGCTGGCGGCGAGTCGACTGTGGCGCCGCGAGGTCATCGCCGTCGCCGCCGAGTTTCCCGACGTCGCGCTCGACCACCTGTACGTCGACGCCGCGGCCTTTGCTCTGCTGGCGGCGCCGCGGCGGTTCGACGTCGTGCTTGCCGACAACCTGTTTGGCGACATTCTGTCGGACGAGCTGGCGGCGGTCGCGGGGTCGATCGGCGTCCTGCCGTCGGCCTCGCTCGGCGATGGCCCGGCGCTGTATGAGCCGGTGCACGGGTCGGCGCCCGAGATCGCCGGCCGCGGCATCGCCAATCCAACCGGCGCGCTGCTTTCGGCGGCGCTGCTGCTCGAGCACACCGCCCGTCGTCCCGACCTCGCCGCCGCGCTCGAACGGGCGGTGGTCGAGACGCTGGTCACCGTCCGCACCCCCGACCTCGGCGGCAACGCCACCACCATCGCGATGGCCGCCGCCGTGTTCGATCGACTCGAACGCTATCTCGCAGAGGAGACACCCTGATGTTGTCGAAAGTCGTCTGGATGAACGGCGAGCTGGTGCCGTTCGAACGCGCCACCGTCCACTTTCTGACGCCGTCCTTGCACTACGGTACGGGGCTCTACGAGGGCATCCGCGCCTACGCTACGGCCGACGGGCCGGGCATCTTCCGCCTGCGCGAGCACGCCGAGCGCCTGGTCCAGTCGGCGCACCTGCTGGGCCTCCGCGACCTGCCGTTCGACGCCGAGACGGTGGTCGGCGCGGCGCAGGCGGTGGTGGTCGCCAATGGCTTTGCGTCCTGTTACGTGCGGCCGTTGGTGTTCCTCACCCACGGCAGTTGGAACCTGAACGTCGACGGCGCCACGATCGCCCTCGGGGTCGCCGCCTGGGAGTGGAACGCCTACCTCGGCGCCGAGGCGCGCGAGCGCGGCGTGCGGGCCAATGTCTCGTCGTTCACCCGCCACCACCCCAACATCACGCTGACCAAGGCCAAGGTCGCCGGCAACTACGTCAACAGCGTGCTGGCCAAGACCGAGTCGGTGCGGCTGGGGTTCGAGGAGGCGATCATGCTCGACCCCATGGGCTTCGTCGCCGAGTGCACGGGCGAGAATCTGTTCCTGGTGCGCAAAGGCAGAATCTACACGCCCGACAGTGCGACCGTGCTCGAGGGCATCACCCGCGACGCGATGATCACCTTCGCCCGCGACGCCGGCTACGAGGTGGTGGAGCAGCCGGTGTCGCGCGACCAGCTGTACGCCGCCGACGAGGTCTTCGTCTGCGGCACCGCGGCGGAGGTCGTCGGTCTGCGCGAGATCGACTTCCGCACCGTCGGCGACGGCCGCTGCGGGCCGGTGACCCGTCACCTGCAGGAGGTCTACGCGCGAGCGGTGCGCGGCGAGGAGGCACGGTATCGACACTGGGTCACGCTGGCCGCGGCGCCGACGCAGGTCGAGCGGCTGGCGAGCTGACGTCGACGGCCGACGGGCCCGGGGCACTTTCTCGGCGGGCGAGCAGGATCTACACTGGCGCGTGGCACGAGCCGGCGCCGGTGGCAGCGGGTTTGCGTCACGGCTTGTTGCCGGCCCGGACGCGGCGCTACCCCTGACGGATCGAGAGGACCTTGACCATGCGACTTCCCGTGAACGGATTCCTGCTCGCTGTGCTGTGCGTCGTCAACCCTCTGTCCGCGACGGTGCGGACGGTGGGGCCCGGTGGCGACTTCGCGACAGTGCAGGCGGCGCTCGACGCCGCGGTGGCAGCGGGCGGCGAGCAGGAGATCCGCGTCGCGGCGCGCAGCTTCGTCGAGAGCCTGTCGCTGGTGAGCAACGCGCCGCTGTCTGCCATCGCCGTGAAGGGTGGCTGGAACAGCACGTTCACCGCCCAGACGACGTCGCCGACCACCATCTCGTGGTCGGGCTCGGGCGTCGGTGTGCTGGCTGTCAGCCTGACTGGCGCCGGCACCAGCGTCTCGCTCGACCATCTCAGGCTGCAGGGGGGCGCCGGTTATGCCCTCCAGGCGGTGGCTGGGGGGACCACCAGCCTGTTGGTCGAGGACAGCTTCTTCCAGGGCTCGACGGCGGCCGGCTTCGAGCCGGTTGCACTCACCTGCCAGGGCTGTGTCCGCCTGCGCTTTGCGCACAACGTGGTGCGCAACGGTCACGGCACGGCCGCTGGCGGGGTGGCGCGCGGCGCTGTCGTGGCGCGTGCCCAGGGAGGCCTGGTCGAGCTCGTTGGCAACGAGGTCACCGCCAACACGGTGGACGCCGGCAGCTCGCCGGACTTTGCCGGCTTCCTGTTCGTCGACGTCAGCGGCGGCGGTCGCGCCGAGGTCCTCGACAACTCGCTCCACGACAACCTCGTCGACGGCTCGTCGCTCTTTCTGCCGGCCTCGGGCGTGGTGGCGCAGAGCGCCGGCGGCGGCAGTCAACTGCTGTTCGACCGCAACTCGGTGATCGACAACCTGCGCACTGGCGGCAGCGGCACGCCCCAGATTCTGGCCTCGGCCAGCGACGGGGCGCGCACCATCGTGCGCAACACGCTGGTGCGCGGCGACGCCCGCGGGATGGAGGTCTTCACCTCGGGCGGCGCCGCCCTCGACCTCGGCAACCTGACGATCGACGTCGGCGAGGCGGGCGTGTATGCGACGGCGGGCGCCGCGACGACCAGCCTCTACAACTCGATCATCCTGGCACCGCAGCCCCTGGGCGGATTTGCCGGCGGGTTCGACGCCGGCGACAACTTCCTGGCCGGCGATCCCCAGTTCGTCGGCCGCGCGGCGCGTGACTACCACCTCCTGCCGACCTCGCCGGCGCGCGACGTTGGAAGCCTCGCGCCGCCGGCGGGCCTCGGCGCCACCGACCTCGACGGCCAGACGCGGGTTCGCGGTGCCGGCGTCGACCTGGGCGCCTACGAGGGGGCCGCGCCCTGTGCCGCCGACCCGAACACCTTGTGCCTGGGCGGCCGGTTCACGGTGACGGCCGACTGGCGCCGGCCCACGGGTCAGACTGGCCGCGGTCGCGCGGTCGCGCTCACCGAGGACACCGGCTACTTCTGGTTCTTCTCGTTTGCCAACGTCGAGATGGTGGTCAAGGCGCTCAATGGCTGCGGCGTCAACCAGCGCTACTGGCTGTTCGCTGGCGGCCTGACGAACGTCCAGGTGACGATGCGGGTGACCGACGTCGAGACGGGGGACGTCGAGGTCTACGAGAACCCGCTGGGGCAGGCCTTCCTGCCGATCCAGGACACCGACGCCTTCGCCACCTGTCCCTGAAACGGCGGCCCGTTCCGCCGTCCAGACCGGCTCAGCCTCCCACCAGGCGCGCCAGTGCATGCTGGGCGATCTGCCAGCGCTCGTCCCAGTCGCCCCGCAAGTCGACGGTGGGTGCACCGAGGTCGCCGAGCGTGACGAGGAATCGCTGGTGGATTTCCTGCCGAGCGGTTGGCTGGTCGCGGATGCCGTCGCTGACCCAGGGCACGTCGGGGTGGCAGAGCAGGTACAGCGACGCCCGGCGCGCGCGCGCGGTGGCGGGGAGCCAGGCCGGGCGTGCGCCGTAGTAGTGCTCGGCGTAGACCAGGGTGCTGAGGAGGTCGGTGTCGAGGATCAGCAGGTGGTTGCCGGCCGCGGCCGCGACCGCCGCGGCGTCGTCTTCGGCGGCGATCTGGCCGTGGGCGATGGGTTCGACGTCCGCGACCGTCAGCGGCCGGCCGACGTCGTCGGCGTACTGACGCGAGTATTCCGCCACCCAGGTGACGCCCAGGTGTTCTGCGAGCTGTCGCGCGAGCGTCGTCTTGCCGGTCGACTCGCTACCGGTGACGACGATGCGGCGCAAGCTCCTGGCTCGCGGGAGGTGGGTCATGCCGCGGCCTCGTGGCGCTCCGTCGCCAGGGTCTGCTGCCACAACGTCCAGCCGACGACGGCGAGGGCTATGAAGACGACATAGAGCCCGGCGGTCAGCCACAGGCCCTTGAGCACGTACATGCCGACGTAGACGACGTCGACGGCGATCCACACCAGCCAGTTCTCGATCAACTTACGGGTCTGCATCCACTGGGCGACCAGGCTCGTGCTGGCGGTGGCGGCGTCCAAGAACGGCAGCGACGCGTCGGTCAGACGGTGGAGGCCGAACCCGAGGGCGCAGGTGGCCGCCACCGCGATCCCGGCCAGGGTGCCCCACGTGGCAACGGGTGTCCGCGCCACCGCCAGCTCGCCGTGGTTGGCGCCGCCGTGCAGCCAGGCCCACCAGCCATAGAGGCAAAGGCCAACGTAGACCACCTGCAGGCCCATGTCGGCGTAGAGCTTGGCGTCGGCGAAGACCACCGCGAAGGCGGCGACGTTGACCAGGCCCACCGGCCAGCACCAGACGCTCTCGCGGGCGGTGAGCCAGACCGCGACGATGCCGAAGCCGACGCCGACGACCTCCCAGGGGCTCAGAAGGCGACCTCGAGGCGGAGCGTGGCGTGGCGCCCGGCCAACGGGTAGAAGTAGCGAATGCCGTCGAGCGTGGGAGCGCCGCCGTCGCCGCCGTCGACCAGGAACGGATAGCTGTAGCCGCTCGGGTATTGATCCTCGGCGTCGAGCAGGTTGTCGACGGCGAGCGTCAGTTGGGTCGACCCGCCGGGGAGCGCCCAAGGCAGGCGAATCCTCGCACCGAGGCCGAGGTCGGTAAAGGCCGGAGCGCGGAAGCGGTCGTCGCCGGTGTTGTCGAGGTGGCTGGCACCTACGTAGCGGCCGGCGAGCGAGAGGTCGAGCCAGGGCGTGGCAGCCCAGGCCACCGTCGGTTGGAGGAGGATCTCCGGTGTTAGCAGCGCCGGCACGTCGTGGAAGGTGCGCACCTCGCTGCCGAGGTAGCTGCCGTCGGCGCCGTAGACGTCGAGCGCCTGCGTCCAGGTGGCGATGCGGGCGCGGATGAAGCTGGCCGCCAGGGCGAGCTCCCAGCCGGCCGCCGGTCGCCAGCGACCGTCGAGCTCGAGGCCGCGCCGAGAGCTGCGGTCGACGTTGCGCCGCAGGGGCAAGCCGATCGCGGACAGCTCACCGGTGAGCGCGATCTCGTCGTGGAACCGCATCGCGAAGAGGTTGACGGTGAGCGCCGCGCGCGCCGTCTGCCAGGTGGCGCCGAGCTCGAGGTCGTCGACACGCTCCGGGCGCACCGCCCGCGGGTCGTAGGGGAGAGTGGGGTCGTCTTCGCCGGCGAAGATGTCGCTCCGCGCCGGCTCGCGCTGGGCGCGGCCGAGGGAGGCGTAGAGGCCGAGGCGGTCGGTCCACGCCCAGCGGGCGCCGACCTTGGGGTTGAAGAAGGTCCAGCTGGCGTCGGCGATCGGCTGGCTGCCGTCGAAGCCGAAGCGGGCACGCCGCAGCTGGCCGTCGGCGAACAGGTGCCAGCGCCCGCGGTCGACGCCGAGCTTGACGAAGCCGGCGACGTCGCGCTTGCTGCCCTGGTTGCGATAGAGGCGCTCGCGACTGGCGGTCGCCGGGCGCTCGAGGTGGCTGTCGAGCAGGTGGTGGCTGGTGAAGTCGCCGGCCTGAATCCCGGCGTCGACGGTGAGGCCGGTGGTGGCATGGCTCAGGTTGGCCATGCCGGTCCACGACTCCCAGTCGAGCCCATATTGGTCGAGCTCGCTGTTGACCCCGGGGTCGGCCCACACCCGGAACCAGCCGTCGGCGCTGTTGCGCGCGGCGGTGAACGCTAGACTGGTGGTCGACGACACCACGTGGGTGACCTGAAGGGACACCAGGTCGCGGGTGAAGTCGTCGCGCTCGGCCGGGTCGAGCGGGTTGGCCCGCGGGTTCTCGTCGAGGGTGGCCTCGTCGGCGGCGAGGTAGGCGAGGTGCGAGCGCAGGCGACCGGAGAGCGCGGTGAGACGCCACAGCGTGCGCTCACCTTGCCAAGCGGCGGCGAGAAAGGCCGTGTCCTGGCGCGCGCCGGAGTGCTCGCGGTAGCCGTCGCCGTCGGCGACCGCGAGCCTGGCGGAGAGGGTCAGCCCGTTGCCGTCGCTGCCGAACAGACGTCCGCTGTCGACGCCGACGGCTCCCTGGTGCGCGCCGTAGCTGCCGGTGCCGAGCACCACTTGGCCACCGAAGCGCTCGGGCGGGTTGCGGCTGGCGAGCGACAGCGCACCCGCGAAGGAGGCGCTGCCGACGCTCGACGTGCCGACCCCGCGCTGCACCTCGAGGCTGTCGACCGAGGCGAGGAGATCCTGGGTGTCGGCAAAGTAGACCCAGTTCTCCTCCGGGTCGTTGAGCGGCACGCCGTCCAAGGTGACGTTGATGCGGTTCTGGCCGATGCCGCGCAGGCTGAAATACGAGTAGCCGGCGCCGCCGACGCCGGCGTCGGCGTAGGCGGTGACGGATGGCGTCGTGGTCAGGAGCGACGGCAGGTCCTGGCCGTGGTCCAGCCGGGCGAGCGCGGCGCGCTCGAGACGGGTGCGACTCACCGGCGCCTCGTCGCCGCCGCGGATGGCGGTGACCACCAGGCTGTCGGTGACGGTCGCGGCCGGCGATTCGGCATCGGCAGCGGGCGCGGATGGTGCGGTCGGGCTGGCGGGTTCGTCAGCCGCCGCGAGCGGCACGGAGCCGACCGTGCAGAGCACGCCGGCGGCGAGACAACGAAGGATGCGGGTGGGTGTCATGGGCCTTCCCTACGCCGGTTCGAACCGGATCAGGTTCCGAGGGTGTGATCTCAGGCCCCGCGCGAAGTCGCGGGACCACCCCTAGGCGAGCGGAGAGTTTGCGGGACGCGAGCGTCCGGGTCAAGGACCGGCCGACGGCTCGAACGACGCTGGCGCTTCTCGCGGCTCGAGAAGTAGCTCGATGCCGTCCAGGACCTCGCGCAGGCGTTCACCGGTCAGGCTGCCGATCTCCTCGACCAGCTCGTCCTTGTCGACCGTGAACAGCTGCGAGACGTTGACGACACTGGGCCGAGAAAGACCGGCTTCGCCGGCAGTCAGCAGCACGTTTCCGGGCGCCTCAGCGCGCTTGAGGTTGGTCGTCAGGGAGCAGACGACGACCGTGCCTATCCGGCTGCGGTTGAACACGTCGTTCTGGACGACGACGTGCGGATGCCGGAACCCAGGTCCGGAACGGCCGTCGGCGGGTCCCAGGTCCACCCAGTAGACGCTCCCTTGCCGGATCAAGGCTCGCGCCGGATTAGCCGTCCGTGGCTGGCTCGGCGGGCGGCGCGGAGGTCCACTTCCTCCGCGGTGGGGCCATCGGCGTGTGCCGCGTTGAGTCGCGCCAGCAGGCTGGCGCTGTCGTAGCGATCGAGGAATTGCGTCGCGGCTTGGGAGAGCAGGCGACTCCGCGGGACGTCGAGCTCGCGGGCAACCTCGTCGATGCGACCGAGGAGTCCGGCCTCCAGCGAGATTGCGGTCTTGACTACGGCCATGGAGCGAGTATGCCGAGAAGGTATGACCACAGTCAATACCTGGGCGTTTGCGCCTAGCACTGGCAGGCCGGGCACCAATACGTGCCGCGCAGGTCTTCCCCCTGGCGACGGTAGAGGATGGTCGTGCCGCAGCGTCGGCAGGGCGCGCCGCTGCGCCCGTAGACCCACTGGCGGACGCGGGGGTCGAGGCTCGACGCGGTGCGACGCGGCCCGGCGTTGCCGGCCCCCACGCCACCGTCGGGGTGGCCGACGACGTTGGCGATCAACAGGCGGCGGGCGAGGGCGATCAGGTTGGCGAGGTCGCTCTCGGCGAGGGTGGCAGTCGCCCGGAAGGGGTCGATCCTGGCGGCAAACAGGATCTCCGACTCGAGCTCGTTGCCGACGCCGGCCATCACCCGCTGGTCGAGCAGGGCCTCGCCGATCGCGCGCTCGCACTGCGCCGCGAGGCGACGCAGTGCCTCGGCGGCGTCGAACGAGGCCTCGGGGGCGAGCAGATCGGGGCCGAGCGCCGCCAATTGTGGGTGACGCCGCAGCTGATGGGCGGTCAGCAGCTCGGCGACCGGGACGTCGAAGCCGACGGCGAGGAACGAATCCGTGGCCAGCAGCAGCCGCATGGCCGACTCCGGGCGCTGCCAGCGCTCGCCGGGCCGATAGAGGTGCCAGCTCCCCTGCATGCGCAGGTGCGTGTGGAGGGTGAGGTCGTCGCTGAGCTCGATCAGCAGGTGCTTGCCCAGCGCGCGCACCGCGCGCACCGTGCGTCCCGCGAGCGGGGTCTGGTCGTCGATCGCCGCCAACTGCGCGTAGCGGGCGGTGAAGCGCACGATCCGCTGGCCCGCCAGGGCCTGGTGGAGACGCTGCGCCGTGCGATAGAGAGTGTCGCCCTCGGGCATCACGAGCAGCGTAGCAGCCACGCTGCCACCCGAGCCGCCGGGCCTGTTCGTCTTCCCGCCGTGAGCCACCGCGCCGTGTAGGTCAACCCGCCAGCACGCTGCCGCCGTTGACGTTCAAGACCTCGCCGGTGATATCGCGGGCGAGCGACGAGGCGAGGAAGAGCACCGGCCCGGCGATGTCGTCGGCGGTGGCGACGCGCTGCAGGGGGATCGTGGCCTCGATGGCGGCGCGGTCGGGGCCGTCGAGCGCGCTCGCGCTCATCTCGGTGTCGACCCAGCCGGGCGCCACGCAGTTGACGCGAATCTGCGGTGCGAGCTCGCTCGCCCAGGCCTTGGTGGCCGAGATCAGGGCGCCCTTGCTCGCCGCGTAGGGGCTGTAGAAGGCCTCGCCGCGTTGCCCGGCGGTCGAGCTGACGTTGACGATGTTGCCGTCCGCCGATGCCGCCAGCAGGGCGACGGCCTCGTGCGCACAGGCGAAGGCGCCGGTCACGTTGACCTGCCAGGTCGCGTCGAGCAGGCTCAAGTCGAGCGCCGCCAGAGGGTTTCTGACCCAGACGCCGGCGTTGTTGACCAGGCAGTCGAGGGCGCCCCACTCGGCGTGGACGACGGCGAAGAGGGCGGAGACCTGCGCCGTGCTGGCGAGGTCCGCACGACAGCGCAGATGCGGTTGGTCCGGCGCCAGCGCCGCGAGCTCGGCCGCGACGGCGTCCGCGGCGTCTGCGCGCTCCCGGTAGTGCACCAGAACTGCCGCGCCGGCGCGCGCAAAGGCGCGGGCGCACGCCGCGCCGATGCCTCTGCTGGCACCCGTGATCAACACCCGCCGTCCCGTCAGATCGATCATCGCGCGTCTCCGGTGCTCGGCCGCCCCCGTCGTCGGATGGCGCCGAGCGGGCGATATTGTCTCCCATTGCCGCGGGGTCCATTGGGGCCGTATCGGCCCTCATCAGGTTTTGCGCATACCTCTACGGATTCTTCCCCGGGGGACTTTCATGCCCGACGCCAGCACCGAGATACCGGTCCGGCCAGTCACCAACCCTGCTGCTGCAGGCAACCGAACGTCCGAGCTGGCGGCCGCCGAGCCGCTGCCGCGCTGGCTGACCGCCGGGCCAGCCCTCGGGCCGCCGCGCGCCGAGGCTGTCGAGGCGTTGCCGACGGTTGGCGTCATCGCCTTGAACCGCATGGGCTTTGGCCCGCGTCCTGGCGACCTGGCGGCGTTCGACGCCCTCGGCGTCGACGACGACGCCCGCCTCGCGGCTTACGTCGCGCAGCAGCTCGATCCCGACCCCAATCAGGCCAACGACACCGAGTACAACCAGCGGCGCCTGGGGTTGGCCGGCTACCCCAACCCCAACTTCGTGACCCTGGATCTGTCGCTGGCCAGCCTGTGGAGCCAGTACGTGAGCCCCGGCGGCAGCTCGCCGTCGTCGCGGCCGGTGGAGGAGGTGCGGCTCGACACCTTGCTGCGCATGGTCTACAGCAAGTGGCAGCTGCGCGAGGTTCTCGCCGACTTCTGGCACAACCACTTCAACGTCTACGGCTTCGAGTTCTACGCCCAGCAGACGATGTCGAGCTACGACCGCGACGTGATCCGGACCCACCTGTTCGGCAACTTCCGTGAGTTTCTCGAGGCGGTGGCCAAGCACACCGCCATGCTCTATTACCTCGACAACTACACCAACACGCGCAACGGGCCGAACGAGAACTACGGCCGCGAGCTGTTCGAGCTGCACACCCTGGGGGCGGAGAACTACTACGGCGTCGGCGGGCAGGGGGGGGTGCCGCACTGGCCGGGTGACCCGGTTTGGCCGACGGGAACGCCCAGCGCCGGCCAGTTTATCCCCGCCGGTTACGTCGACAACGACGTCTACGAGGCGTCGCGCGCGTTCACCGGCTGGGGTGTCTCGAGCGCCGGCGTGTACGCCTACACCGCGGCGAATCACGACAACTTCCAGAAGGCGCTGCTTTCGTTCGGGGACGTCAACATCCCGCCGAATCAGCTCGACGAGAAGGACGGCAAGGACGTTTTCGACATGCTGGCCGCGCACCCCGGCACTGGGCGCTACGTCGCCCGCAAGCTGTGTCGTCGACTCATCGCCGACGACCCGCCGGCGGCGCTGGTCGACAGTGTCGGCGCCCTGTTCACCGCCCAGTGGCAGGCGCCGGACCAGCTGAAGCAGGTGGTCGAGGCGATCCTGCTCTCGGCCGAGTTCAAGAGCACCTGGGGCGCCAAGATCAAGCGGCCGATCGAGATGACGGTGAGCGCCATGCGCGCCGGCAGCCCGAACTGGCTGTTCGGCTACTCGACGCCGGGCAACCCGCCGACGGTCGAGGCCGATACCTCGTCCCTGCTGTCGCGGCAGAGCCGTACCGGTCACAATCTCTTTGCTCGCGTGCCGCCGGATGGACATCCCGACGTCGAGGGGGCATGGAGCGGCACCAACACGCGCTTGCAGTGCTGGCGGCTCGCCGCCTGGCTGGTCGACCAGGACATCGACGGCAACGGCGCCACCGACGACTTCCGTCTGGACCTCCTCGGCGCCGTCTACGCCGCCTTCCCGACCCACCAGGTGTCGCCCAACCAGCTGGTGGACTTCTGGATCCCCCGGGTCTTCGGCCGCAGCCTCGACGCCGACCAGCGCAACGAGCTGGTGGTGTTCATGGCCCAGGGCGGCAACCCGGCGTCGGCGCTCAATCTCGACGCCAGCTCGACCGTTCGCTCGCGGGTGCGCTCGCTCGTCGCTTTGATGTTCATGATGCCTGAATTCGTTCTGAAGTAGTGCCCAGGCAACCGACGCGGAGAACCAGATTCATGTGCCAACCTACCCGCCGTGGCTTTGTCATGGGCTGCTCGGCAGCGATTGCCAACCTCGCCGCCGCCCGCTTCACCAACCTCGTCTTTGCCGACCCCCTGGTGGTGCCCGATCAGGACATCCTGATCGTGCTCTTCCTGCGCGGGGGCATGGACGGCCTGTCCTACGTGCTGCCCACCGCCGGCCCGGACCGTGCCTTCTACGAGACGGCACGAACGGCGATCCGCGTGCCGGCGAGTGGGGCCAACGCTGCCCTGCCGCTCGGTACCTGGGGTGGCAATGACTTCGGCCTGCATCCGGCGGCCGGCGGCCTGCACAACCTCTACCAGTCGGGTCACGTCGCCTTCGTGCATGCCGCCGGCCTCGACACCTCGAGCCGCAGCCATTTCGACAACCAGGCTCAGATCGAGCTCGGCACGCCCGGCAACAGCGGCACCAACAGCGGCTGGCTGACGCGGCACTTTCTGACTGCTCCCGGCCTGCCGGTGGACACGCCGATGATCCAGCGCATCGCGGTGTCGAGCACGATTCAGACCTCCTGGCTCGCCGACACCAACGTCGTTGCGTTCTCGAATCGCGACGACTTCCTGTTCAACACCGGGCCGTCCACCTGGCGCGACGCGCAGAAGACCTCGCTGCGCAACATCCTCAACCTGCACGCCGGCACCGATGCTCGCTATGCCGACGGACTGGTGACCCTCGACGCCTCGGCCTTCATCGAGCAGAACGTCGTGACGCTGTCGAGCTACGTGCCGGCCAACGGCGCGGTGTACCCGACCGGCTCGTTCGGGGACTCGCTCAAGCTGACGGCGCAGCTGATCAAGCTCAACCTCGGCCTGCGCGCGGCGACCGTCGATCTCGGCGGTTGGGACACCCACAACGGCCAGGGCTCGGCGGCCAGCGGCCAGTTCTACTACGGCAAGATCGACGAGCTGTCACGCGCCCTGACCGCCTTTTACACCGACCTCGACGGCGCCGGCAGCGAGGCCTACGCGAGCCGTGTGACGCTGGCGATGATGTCCGAGTTCGGGCGGCGGCTGCGCGAGAACAACGATGCCGGCACCGATCACGGCCACGGCGGCGTCATCACCCTGCTCGGTGGCAGCGTGATCGGCGGCCTGCACGGCACCTGGCCGGGTTTGGCCAATGATCAGCTCTACGACGCCGCCGATCTCGACATCACCACCGACTATCGACGCGTGCTGGCGGAGATTCTCGCCAGCCGCATGGGCAACGGCAACTGGCCGACGATCTTCCCGGGCTATAGCGGCTACTCGCCGCTGGGCGTCGTGCGGCAGTTGCCGATGTTCGCCGACGGCTTCGAGGGCGGCACGACTGGCGCCTGGTCGTCGGGCTGACGCGGCAGCCAGTCCCGCGTCCGGCCGGGGTGTTAGCGTCGGTGCCATGACGGACTTGGCCGAGACACCGATCGAGATCGTGACCTACCGGCCCGAGCATCGGGCGGCGTTCGAGCGGCTGAACCGCGAGTGGCTCGAGGGCCACGGTCTCCTCGAGCCGGCGGACCTGCCGCCGCTCGTCGATCCCGAACATCACATTCTGGCCGACGGTGGAGAGGTCTTCTTTGCGCTGCGGGGCGGCCAAGTGGTTGGCACCTGCGCCGCCATTCCGGTGTCGCCAGGGGTCATCGAGCTGGCGAAGCTCACCGTGGCCAGAGACGCCCGGGGTGCCGGTCTCGGCCGTCGGCTGTGCGACGTCGTCATCGACTTCGCCCGCTCGTGCGGCGCAAGGCGGGTCGTCCTCAGCTCGAGCAGCAAGCTCCAGGCGGCCATCCGTCTTTACGAGCGCCTGGGCTTTCGACCCCAGCCCGTCCCGGCCGAGGTGCCCTACCAAACTGCCGACATCTACATGACGCTCGAGCTCACCGGCTCGGGGTCGCCGCCAGCTCAGTCGGCGTAGACCCCGTCAGGGAGCACCTGGGCACCGCAGATCGCCAGCCGCGCCGCGTCGCGGCCGAACGAGTCGGTGATCTGCGGCGTGCGTGCCTCCAGCTTGTCCTGGGGCAGGGCGAGGGGCCAGGCGCAGACGCTGTTCGGGCTCGGGCTGCCCTGGGCGTCGCGGCTGCGGACGACGTGGAACGCACCGGCGTCGTCGCGCCACGAAAGGCCGTAGGCGACGCCATCGAGGACGCCGTCGGGGACCACGCCGCGAATCGTCGCCCGCCCGGTGGGCGACCAACCGGGGGCCAGCTGGTACTCCCGCGTCTCGATCCGCTCGACGAACTTGCGAAGGCCTTGCAGGGTGATCCACTCGACACGGCGTGGCTCGCCGCCGGCGAGCTCGAAAGCCAACGTCGTCGTCGGCGAGGCGGCACCGTCGTAGAAGGCCACGACCTGCAGGCGCTGTAGGGGCAGCGAGGTGTACCGGTTGGCGATCAGGTCCTCGCCGACCAGGCGCCATGGCGCGGTCGCGGCGTCACCGGCGAAGGCAGGGTGGCCAAAGCTCAGCACGGCGACGCCCGCCAAGGCGAGCAGCGAGGACAACGATGGCGTCAATCCTGACGGTGGCGGCGGCAGCGGCGCCAGCAGGCGGCGAATCCGCAGCTCGAGGGGGACTCGCCCGGAGCTCATGCCGACTCCGTGCAGTGCGCGGCTGGCGCTCAGCTCGGCGACCGCCAGGAGCTCGCGGCCGAAGGTCACGCCCGACAGCCCGGTGGCGAGCGCCAGCTCGTCCGCCGCCAGCTCGCAGTCGCGGGAAACCCCCCGTTCGAGCAGCCAGGCGAGGGGTTGCGGCCAGAGCAGCACCCGCGCGACGCGCGCCAGCAGCAGCCAGCACAGGTCGTGTCGCACCGCGTGGGCGAGCTCGTGGCGCAGGACCACGGCGAGGCGCTGGTCGCTCCAGGTGGTGGCGTCGGGAGGCAGGAGGATCGTCAGCCGCCACCAGCCGCACAGCTGGGGCACGCGGATCTGCGGGCTGAGGCGGACCGCCACCGGCCCGGACGCCCCGCCCGCGCGCCGCGCCCGCCCGCCGAAACGGCCCGCCGCATCGCCGACGAGGGCGAGCAGTCGCGGGGGGNNGTGCAAGTCCGGCAACCACCCCCGCCAGCCACACCGCACCGAGCAGGGAGGGCAGCCAGGGTCCGACCGCCGGCCAGTCGGGCTTCTGGCGGGGCGGAGCCATCACTTGACCTCCCGCGTTCGGGCTCGCCGCTTGCGCGGCGGCCGTCGCCACAGCGGCTGCGGGCGACGCTGGCGCCGGGTCCTGCCGTCGCCACGTCGAAAGCGACCAGGAAGGCGGCTGCAGCCACATGAGGGGAGCTGCCAGCGCCACCACGAGGCTGACCAGCCCCAGGGCGTGCGCCAGCGCCGGGAATCGCCGGCGGGCAAGCCAGGTGGTCAGCACTCCGAGGAGGAGCACCAAGCTGACCCGCACCGCCAGGGCGGCGATGGAAACCCGGGGCTCGGTGACCAGCTCGATCATGGCTCGGCCTGGCGTTCCTCGGCCTCGACGCGGTCGGCTTCGACGCGGTCGGCTTCGACGCGGTCGGCTTCGACGCGGTCGGCCTCGACGCGGTCGGCCTCGACGCGGTCGGCCTCGACGCGGTCGGCCTCGACGCGGTCGAGCAGCTCGCGCAGCGCCTCGAAGTCCGCCGGCGCGAGGTCGAGTGAGCCGTCGTCGAGGAGGGCCACCATCACGTCCTTCCCGGAGCCAGCGAAAAAGGTGCTGACCAGGTTGCGCAGGGCCGACCGACGGATGGCCTCGGCCGCGGCCACCGGCTCGTAAACGTAGCGGTTGCGGTCGTGGCGGTGACGCAACAGGCCTTTGACCTCGAGCTTCGTGAGGATGGCGCGCACCGTCGAGTAGGACGGTGGCGTCGGCAGCGCGTCGCGGACCTCGGACGCCGTCGCCGCCGCCAGATCGCAGACGACGCCGAGCACCTGGCGTTCACGCGGACCCAGCTCCGCAAGCTGCCTCATGGTCCAAAAGCTAGCACAGCAGAGCGCGGCTTGCGGCGAAGATTGCACATGCTACGATCGTCGCATTAGTGACCAACGTCGCAGCAGGAGAGCGCTCATGCTGGATTCTCGTTCCGCTTCCATCTCGGTCGGACTTCCTTGGTCCGCCGTCCCGGTGCTGCTGACGGCTGCCGGCCTGTTGCTGCCTGCCCTGGCACGAGCCCAGACGGTGATCTGGTCGGACACCTTCGAGGACAGCGGGGCGCCGTCGAGCGGCACGCGGGCGGCGGAGAACGACGCAGGCAACACCCCGCTGCCGTCGACCTCGTACTTCAAGCGCACCGACAATGCCGGCATCTTGCTCAATTTCGGAGCCTACACGGCGTTTCAGGGCGCCAAGTTCTGGGCCGGTGAAGATCACGACACGCAGCTCGGAGTCGGCAACGAGGAGCAGCAGATCGACTGGACGGGGATCAACATCGCCGGCCAGAGCGGCATCGAGTTCCGCGGTCTGTTCGCGGCCAACAGCGCCAGCGCGCCCTGGGACAGCGCCTTCTACACCCCGCCACTTTCGACCACCGACTACATCCGGGTCGACTATCGCGTCGACGGCGGGGCCTACCAGTCGCTGCTCTATTTCGTCGGCAACGACGCCACGCTCAAACAGCTGCGGCTCGACACCAACGGCGACAACCTCGGTGACGGCACGCTGCTCACCCCAGCGTTCGGCGAAATCGTCGCCAGCCTGCCGAATGGCAACACCCTCGACCTGCGCCTGCGGGTCTTTGCCAACGGCAGCAGCGAGGAGTGGGCAGTCGACAACTTCCGCGTGGTCACCTCGGGCTCTGACACCACGCCACCGACGGTGACCGGCGTCACGTCGCCGACGCCCAATGGTACCTATGACGTCAACGGCCTGCTCGACATCCGCGTCGACTTCAGCGAAATCGTCAACGTCGTCGGTACGCCGACCCTGACCCTCGAGACCGGCGCTACCGATCGCGTGCTGAGCCTCACCAGCGGCAGCGGCACGCCGTCGCTCACCTTCAGCTATCGGGTGCAGGCCGGGGAGAACAGCGGGGATCTCGACTACGTCGGCACCACGGCGCTGTCGGCCAGTGGCGGTACCATTCGCGACTCTTCCAACAACACTGCCGTCTTGACGCTGGCCGCACCAGGTGCCGCGGGCTCGCTCGCCGCCAACAAGAATCTGGTGATCAACACCGCCTCGGTGGCCCTGTGGTCGGACACCTTCGAGGACACCGGGGCGCCGAGCAGCGGCACGCGGACCCCGGAGAACAACAGCGGCGTCGGCGGGCCCCCATTCACCAGCTACTTCGTGCGCACCGACAACGCTGGGGTCAACACAGCCTTTGGTGGTTACACCGGCGGCCAAGGCACCAAGTTCTGGGCCGGCGAGGATCACGACGGCGTCTTCGGCACCGGCAACGAGGAGCAGCAGATCGATTGGGGCGGGATCAACATCGCTGGCCAGACCGGCCTGCAGTTTCGCGGCTGGTTCGCCGCCAATATCGCCGGCGGCCCCTGGGACGACACCATCTTCGGCCAGCTGCCGCCCAACGACTACGTGATCGTCGAAGGCAGCGTCGACGGCGGCGCCTACCAGACGCTCCTCTCCTTCCGCGTCAACAGCTCGACGCTCAAGCAGCTGGCACTCGACACCAACCTCGACGGTATCGGCGACGCCTCGCCGCTCACGCCGGCGTTCACCAGCTTCTCCGCGGCGCTGCCGACCGGCAACACGTTGGCACTGCGTCTGCGCGCCTCGTGCAACGCCAATCCCGAGGAGTGGGCGGTCGACAATTTCCGCATCGTCACCCCCGACGGCACGCCGCCGACAGTCACCGGCGTCACCTCGAGCACGCCGAACGGCCCCTACAACGCCGGCGACGTGATCAGCATCCAGATGGCTTTCAGCGAGACCGTGCTGGTTACGGGCAACCCAACGCTGACCCTCGAGACGGGCGCTGTCGACCGCACGGCGACTTACCAGTCGGGCTCGGGCTCGACCTCGCTCACCTTTACCTACACGGTGTCGGCCGGCGACACGTCCGCCGACCTCGACTACACGTCGGCGAACGCCCTGGCCCTGGCGGGCGGCACGATCAGGGATCTGGCCACCAACAACGCGACGCTGACGCTGCCGGCACCCGCCGGTGCCGGCTCGCTCGGCAACAACAAGAACCTGGTCATCGACACCACCGCGCCGAACGTGACCGGTGCCACCGCGAACGGCAGTTATCGCACCGCCGGCTTCAGTCAGTCGATCGCGGCAACCGACACCAACGGCATCTCGACCTATGGCGCGAGCGGTCTGCCGACTGGCTTGTCCGTCGCCAGCGGCACGGGCCTGATCTCCGGCACGCCGACCCAGGCGGGGTCGTTCGGCGTCACCATCAGCGCCACCGATCCCGCTGGCAACACGGGCAGCGCGACCCTCAACCTGACGATCGCTCAGGCGGCCCTCACCATCTCCGGAGTCACGGCGAGCGGCAAAGTCTACGACGGCACGACGACGGCGACGCTCGGCACCGGCAGCGCCGCGCTCGTCGGCGTCATCAGCCCAGACAGCCTCACCCTCGGCGGCACGGCGACCGGCGCCTTCGCCGATCGCCATGTCGGTGTCGGCAAGCCGATCACCGTCAGCGGTTTCGCGGCTACGGGCGCTGCCAGCGCGAACTACACCCTGGCCCAGCCCACCGGCCTCACCGCGACGATCACCGCCAAGGCCTTGAGCACGGTCGGCCTGACGGCAACCAGCCGTACCTACGATGCGACGACGGTTGCTGCTCTGACCGGCGTTGCGGCGCCGCCGACCGCGCAAGCGCCCGGCACCGGCACCACCGCCGACGGCAACCCGTACTCCGGCGACACGTTGAGCATTGGTGGCACCGCCAGCGCCGCCTTCGCGGACCGTCACGTCGGCGTTGGCAAGGCGGTAACAGTGACGGGACTCACCCTGGGCGGCGCGCAGGCGGGCAACTACGCCCTCGTCCAACCCACCGGCCTCACCGCCACGATCAGTGCCAAGGCGCTGACGGCGAGCGGTCTCACCGCCGCCGGCAAGGTCTACGACACGACGACCAGCGTGACCTTGAGCGGGGCGGCGGTACTCCAGACGCCGGAGGCTCCTGGCATCGGCACGACCGCCGACGGCAAGGCGTACACCGGCGACACCGTCAGCCTGAACGGCACCGCGAGCGGGGCCTTTGCCTCCAAGGCCGTCGGCGTCGCCAAGCCGGTGACGGTGTCCGGCCTGAGCCTGAGTGGCGCCCAAGCCACCAACTACACGCTCACGCCGCCGACACCCACCGCAGACATCACGCCTGCCGGGCTCGCGGTGGCTGGCGTCACCGCCAACAGCCGCGCCTACAACGCAACGACCGTCGCGACGTTGGTGACCGGCGGTGCCACTCTGGTCGGCGTCCTCGGCGGCGACACGGTGATCCTGACTACCGGCGGCGCAACCGGCGCCTTCGCCGACAAGAATGTCGGCATCGCCAAGCCGGTGACCGTCGCCGGCCTGGCGACCACCGGGGCCGACGCCGGCAACTACGCGCTGAGCCAGCCGACGACGAGCGCGACGATCACCACCGCCGGCCTGACGGTCAGCGGTATCACCGCCAGCAACAAGGTCTACGACACCACCACCGTGGCGACGCTCGCGACTGGCAGCGCGGCCCTCGCGGGGATCTTCGGCGGCGATGCGGTGACCCTGAACGTCGCCGGCGCGAGCGGCGTCTTCGCCGACGAGACCGTCGGCAACGGCAAGACGGTGACGGTGTCTGGCCTCACCCACGCTGGCACCGATGGCGGCAACTACACGCTGGCCCAGCCGACGACGACCGCCAACGTCACGGCGGCAGGGCTGACGGTCACTGGGATCACCGCGAGCAACAAGGTCTATGACGCCACGACAGCGGCGACGCTCGCGACCGGCAGCGCAGCCCTGGTGGGCGTGCTGAGCGGCGACACCGTGACGCTCAACGTCGCCGGCGCCAGCGGGACCTTTGCCAACAAGACAGTGGGCAACGGCAAGACGGTGACGGCGGCCGGCCTGGCTACCGGCGGCGGCGATGCTGGCAACTACACGCTGACGCAGCCGACGACGACGGCCGACATTACGCCGGCCGGGCTGACCGTCACGGGCGTTACAGCCAATGACAAGGCCTACGACAGCACCACCGCGGCGACCCTGGCGACGGGGAGCGCGGCGCTCTCGGGCGTGCTCGGTAGCGACGCCGTCACTCTCGGGGTGGTCGGCTCTACAGGGGTCTTCGCCGATCCGAACGTCGGCAACGGCAAGCCGGTCACCGTGTCCGGGATGACCACGAGCGGTGCCGACGCGGGCAACTACACGCTGACGCAGCCGGCGGCCAGCGCCAGCATCACCGCTGCCGGCCTGACGGTGACCGGCATCACGGCTGCCAGCAAGGTCTACGACGCGACGACGCCGGCGACCGTGAACGTCGCCGGCGCCATCCTCGGCGGCGTGCTCGGCAGCGACGTCGTCACCTTGTCGACCGGCGGCGCCAGCGGTGCCTTCGCGACCAAGGTCGTCGGGGTCAACAAGCCGGTCACCGTCAGCGGCTTGACGATCGCCGGCGCCCAGGCGACGAACTACCTCCTGACGGCACCGACGCCCACGGCCGACATCACCGCCGCCGGTCTCACCGTCAGCGGTGTCACGGCCCTCGACAAGCCCTACGACGGCACCACCAGCGCGACCCTCGTGACCACGCCGGCGGCCCTCGTCGGCATTCTCGCCAGCGACCTCGTGACTCTGAACACGGGCGGCGCGGCTGGCACGTTTGCCACGCCCGCCGTCGGTATCGGTAAGCCGGTCACCGTTTCCGGCCTGGCCACGGCCGGTGCCGACGCCGGCAACTACACGCTGGCCCAACCCACGACCACCGCCAGTATCACCGCCGCTGGCCTGACCGTGACTGGCATCACCGCGGCGAGCCGGATCTACGACGCGACGACGGCGGCGACGCTGTCGACGGTGGGCGCGGCCTTGAGCGGCGTGCGTCCGGGAGACACGGTCACGTTGGCCGCTGGCGCCGCAGTTGGCACCTTCGTGGACAAGAACATCGGCGTCGCCAAGGTGGTCACCATCGCGGGCGTGACCACCGGTGGCCCCGACGCCGCCAACTACACGTTGACGCCGCCGACGACCAGCGCCGACATCACGGCTGCTTCGCTCAGCGTGAGCGGGATCACCGCCAGCGACAAGGTCTACGACGCCACCACCTTGGCGACCCTCGGCACCGGTAGCGCCGCGCTGGTCGGCGTGCTCGGCGGCGATGTGGTCGGCCTGAGCGCGGTGGGTGCGGTGGGGACGTTCGTCGACAAGAACGTGGGTACCGGGAAGGTCGTGAACGTCGCCGGGCTGACCAAGACCGGCGCGGACGCCGGCAACTACCTGCTCACCCAACCGACGGCCACGGCGAGCATCACCCAGGCCGGCCTGACGGTCAGCGGCGTGACGGCCAGCGACAAGGTGTACGACACCACGACCGCGGCAACCATTTCGACCGCCGGTGCGGCTCTGGTCGGCGTCCTGGGCAGCGATGTGGTGACTCTCGGCACAGCGGGCGCGAGCGGCACCTTCGCCGACGAGAACGTCGGCATTGCCAAGCCGGTTGGCCTCGCGGGATTGACGGCGGCCGGTGCCGACGCTGGCAACTACACGCTGAGTCAGCCGACGACGACTGCTGACATCACGCCGGCCGGACTCACGGTCACCGGCGTCACCGCCGCCGACAAGGTCTACGACGCGACCACCGCGGCCACTCTCACCACCGGCGGCGCGACGCTCGCCGGCGTCCTCGCTGGCGACGTCGTGACCCTGAACACGGGCGCCGCCACCGGCACCTTCGCCGACAAGAACGTCGGCGTCGGCAAGGCGGTGACGGTCGCCGGCTTGGCCACGGCCGGCGTCGACGCTGGCAACTACGGCGTCACCCAGCCCACCACCACCGCCAGCATCACGCCCGCGGGCCTGACCGTCAGCGGTGTCACGGCTGCCGACAAGGCCTATGACGGCAACACGACGGCGACCCTCCAGACGGCGAGCGCGGCGCTCGTCGGTCGCTTCGCTGGTGACGCGGTGACCCTGAACACCGGCGGCGCGGTCGGTGCCTTCGCCGATCCCAACATCGGCGTCGCCAAGCCGGTCAGCATCACCGGCCTCGCCACCGGTGGGCTCGACGCGCCCAACTACACGCTGACGCAGCCCAGCGCGACCGCCAGCATCACGCGCTACGGTCTGACGGTCGCTGGCATCACCGCCCTCGACAAGGTCTACGACGGCACCACCGCGGCGACGCTGCAGTTGGCGGGTGCCAGCCTCGTCGGCGTGATCGCGCCCGACGTCGTCACCCTGGCGACCGGCGGCGCGGCCGGCACCTTCGACACGCCGACCGTGGGCGTCGGCAAGCCGGTGGCGATCTCCGGCCTTGCGCTCGGAGGCGCCGGGGCCGGCAACTACACACTGACCCCACCCTCGACCACCGCCAGCATCACCCAGGCGACCGCCACCGTGACCCTCGACAGCCTGGTCCAGGCCTACGACGGCACGCCCCGGAGCGCCACCGCGACGACCGTTCCGCCTGGCCTCGCGGTGAGCTTCACCTACGGCGGCAGCCCGCTGGCACCGACCGCGTCAGGCACGTACGCAGTCGTCGGCACGGTCGCTGACGTCAACTACCAGGGCAGCGCGACCGGCACCCTGATCGTCATCGCGGCGGTCACCAGTCTGACGGCGCCGACGAACGGCAACTATCGAGCCGGCGATCCCCTCGACTTCACCGTCCACTGGAGCGGCGACGTGACGGTCACCGGCACACCGGCCATCGATCTCGTGATCGGCACGACTCCGCACGTCGCGATCTACCAGTCGGGGAGCGGGACCAGCGACCTCCACTTTCGCTACGTCGTCCAGGCCACCGACCGCGACCTCGACGGCATCACCGTCATCTCACCGGTCGCGCTCTACGGCGGCACCATTACCGACGGCAGCAGCCAGCCGGCGGCACGTTCCTTCGCGGTACCCAACACCGGCGGCGTCTTGGTCTACGGCGCGTCGGTGGTGGAGGTGCCGACGCTGGGTGGGTGGGGAGCCGGGCTGTTGGTGTTGATGATGATGGCGCTGGCCCTGCGGAGGTTGGCTGGCGTGCGGCGGTGCGATCCCGAGGTTGACGGGCGGGTCTGAGANNGAGGAGAAGGCCTTGTAGGGGCGGGTCTCAGACCCGCCCTTGACACCAAGCGTGAGCGGCGACTATCGTGAAGTGAGTGAACGCTAACTCACATTCGGCCACGGCGCCCGTCACCGACCGTCAGGCCGAGATCCTCGACCGCGCCGCCGAGCTCGTTGCCGAGCAAGGCTTGGCGAACCTCACGCTGAAGAAGGTCGCCGCCCGTGTTGGCTTCAGTGAGCCGGCGATCTACCGACACTTTCCGAACAAGCATGCCCTCGTCCTCGGCCTCGTCGATCGCCTCGGCGAGCGACTCCTGACGCCGATGGGTGTCCACGCTGCGGACGCATCACGGCCCCCGCGCGACCGCCTGCTGGCCATGGTCCGCCACCACCTGGGGGTCCTGCGGGTCACCCGTGGCCTGCCGATTTTGCTCATTGCCGAGGGCCTGGCCTCCGGCGACGCCGAGCTCGTGGCGCGGCTGGGCGGCGTCATGCAGCGCTACCTCGGGCTGCTTTCCGACGTCGTCGCCGAGCTCGACCTGCCGTTGGCGGTTGCACCGCCGCGTTTGGCGAGCCTCTTCCTCGGCCTGCCGGCGGCGCTCGGGATCCAGATGCGCGCGCTACCCGAGCTCGCCCTCGCCGACGACGAGGCCGAGGCTCTGCTGCGCTACTACGTCGACGCCCTCACCCTGTCCGTGTCTCGCGGGGAACCTGGCCCATGACGCGCTCCACCCGATGGTTGCTGTTCCTGTTCCTCGCCGTGGGCTCGACACGGTTGGCTGCCCGCGCCGAGGAGGCGCCGCGCCTGACGCTGACCACGGCCGTCGCCCGCGCCCTCGAGCGCTACCCGGCGCTGGTCGCCGCCCGGTCGCGCATGGCGGAGAACGACCAGAGCGTCGGTGAGGTGGCGGCCTCGCGCGGGCCGCTCGTCAGCCTGTCGCTCCTCGGCCAGCAGAACGGCGAGCCGCTGCCGGTGACGCCGATCCATGGCTTCGGGCTCGGCAAGTTTCCCGACTTCGACCGCACCCTCGGCCAGGCCTCGCTCAATCTGACGTACACCCTGGTCGACTTCGGCGCGCGCGCCGCGCGGGTCGCGCAGGCGGAGGCGCTCGCGGCGGCCGGCGGCGCCGAGCTGTCGACGGCCGAACAGGCGGTGGTCGCCCGGGTGGCAGCGACCTGGGCGCAGATCTTCGCTCGCGCCGAGGACCTGGCGGCCCAACAGCAGCGCGCAGCCGCCGTCGGCGCCGAGCTCGAACGCGTCGGCAAGCTGTTGGCGGCCGGCAAGGTGGCCGAGGTCGAGAGCCTGCGGGCAGAGGCATCGCTGGCGGCCACCGAGGCCGAGGTGACGCGGGCGGTGACGGCGCTCGACGCGAGCGAGCGCGACCTCGCCCGCCTGCTGGGCGCGGAGCCAGCGGCGACGCGCGTCTCCCTCCTGACGCCGCTCACGCCAGCCCTGGCAGTGGCAGAGGAGCGGCAGACGCTGGTCGCCCGCGCCGTCGATGCCAGCCCCCAGGTCGCGCAGGCGAGACACCAGGTGGCGGCGGCCGAGGCCGCCGTGGCCCTGGCCCGCACCGCCTACTACCCGACGCTCAAGGCGTCCGGCGTGCTCCAGGAGCTGGGCTCGCCGGGAGTCACCTGGGAGACCGAGTGGAACGTCGGGGTGCAGCTGGCGGTACCGCTGTGGGATGGCGGGCAGACCGGCCACCGGGTTGCCCGCGCTGCCGCCCGGGTCGACACCGCGCGCGCCAGCCTCGCCCAGACGACGCTCGACGTCAGCGAGTCGGTCGACCGCGCCTTGGCGGCGCAGAGCGAGGCGACGGCGCGCCTCGATGCGTTGTCGCACGCCGAGCGACGCCTCGGCGAAGTCGCGCGCATCCAGAAGCTGCTGCTCGACACCGGCGCCGGTACCCAGGTCGACTATCTCGGCGCCGAGGCCGAGCTGGCGTCGCTCCGCGCGAGCCTGGCCGCGGCGCGCGCCAGCGCGCTGGTCGCCCGCGTCGACCTCGCCCGGGCCACCGGTGCGCTCGACCTTGCCTGGCTGGAAACCAACTTGACCGCCAACCCGGAGACCCGGCCGTGAATCCCAAGCGCCTGCTTCCCGTCGTCGTCCTGGCTGCCGCTGGCGCCGCCCTGTGGTTCTTCGTCCTGGCGCCGCGTCGCGCACCGAGCGACGGCTCGCTGATGGCATCCGGAACGGTGGAAGCCACCGACGCTCAGCTCGGCTTCCAGGTGCCGGGCCGCCTCGAGACGCTGACCGTACGCGAGGGCGATCGGGTGGCGGCGGGGGCCGAGATCGCCCGGCTCGACAGTGCCGAGACCACCGCCCGTCGCCTCCAGGCGGCGGCGCAGGTCGACGTCGCGGCGGCGGCGCTGGCCGAGGTCGAGGCCGGCTCACGTCACCAGGAGACGGCGCAGGCGAAGGCGGCACTCGCGGCGGCCAACGACCGGGTGGCCGACGCCGAGCGCGATCAGGCGCGCGCCGCCGAGCTCCTTGCCGGTCGCGCCATCAGCAAGGAGGCGCTCGACAAGGCGACGCTGGCCCTCGACCTCGCCCGCGCGCAGCGCGACCAGGTGCAGCAGCAGTTGAGCCTCGTGCAGCAGGGCCCACGCGCCGAGCGGATTGCCGCGGCTCGCGCCCAGGTGGCGCAGGCCCAGGCGGCGGTGACAACTCTCGATGCGACGCTCGCCAACTTCCGTCTGGCGGCGCCCTTCGGCGGCGTCATCACCGTCCGCCACCGCGAGCCCGGTGAGATCGTCGCCGCCGGCACGCCCGTGGTGACCCTGCTCAACCCCGATGACCGCTGGGTGCGCATCTACGTGCCGGAGAATCGCCTGGGGGCGGTGCACCTCGGTCAGGCGGCGACGATCAGCGCCGACACCTACCCCGGCAAGACGTACACCGGCGAAGTCGCCTACATCGCCAACGAGGCCGAGTTCACGCCCAAGAACGTGCAGACCACGGAGGAGCGAGTGCGCCTGGTCTACGCCGTCAAGGTGCGCATCACCGGCGATCCGGGGCAGGAGCTCAAGCCCGGCCTACCGGCCGACGTCCGACTGGCGGCGGCGGGGGGATGAGCCTGCCCTCTGGCGGTGCTGCCGCCAGCGTAAGCGTCACCGGCCTGACGCGTCGCTTCGGCGAGCGCGAGGCCGTCGCCGGGCTCGACTTCAGCGTCGCACCGGGCGAGCTGTTCGGGCTGGTTGGCCCCGACGGCGCCGGCAAGACGACGACGCTGCGCATGCTGGCGGGGGTCCTGAAGGCGTCGGCCGGCGACGCGTTGATCGCTGGCGCCTCGGTGGTCCGCGATCCCGAGGCGGTCAAGCCGCTGCTCGCCTACATGCCGCAGCGCTTCGGCCTCTACACCGACCTGACGGTAGCCGAGAACCTCGATTTTTTCGCCGACCTGTTCCGGGTGCCGAAGGCGGAGCGGGCGGCCCAGCTCGAGCGGCTGTACGCCTTTTCGAACCTGGCGCCGTTCAAGGACCGCCTGGCCGGTCAGCTGTCGGGGGGGATGAAGCAGAAGCTGGGGCTCTCCTGTGCGCTGATCCACCGGCCGCGGGTGCTGCTGCTCGACGAGCCGACCTTCGGCGTCGACCCGGTGTCGCGGCGCGACCTCTGGCGCATCGTCCACGAGATGGTGGCCGGCGGCATCACGGCGATCGTCTCGACGTCCTATCTCGACGAGGCCGAGCGCTTCGACCGCCTGGCCCTCCTCGACCAGGGGCGTCTGCTGGCGGTCGACACGCCGCAGGCGTTCGTCGCGGGCTTCGCCGGCGAGCTGCTCGAGGTTCGCCTGGCGCAGCCCCGCGCCGCCAAGGCGCTGGTGACGGGGGTGCCGGGAGTGCGTCAGGTGGCGACCTTCGGTGCGGGCCTGCATGTCACGGTGGACGACGCGATGCGGCAGGCGTCGGCCTTGACCACGGCGCTGGCCGCCGCCGGCACCGCGGCGACGGCGATCGAACGCATCACGCCGAGCCTCGAGGATGTCTTCCTGGCGCGCCTGGCGGCGGATGCGAGCGCCGCGAGCGAGGCGCCGGCGGCACCCACGAGCGCAGCGCCCGGCCCCCGGGCGCCGTCGCTCTCGCCGGCGCTGGCCGTCGAGGTCAGCGGCCTCACCCGTCGTTTCGGCGCCTTCGTCGCGGTCGACGACGTCAGCTTCAGTGTGCAGCCCGGCGAGGTGTTCGGATTTCTCGGCCCGAATGGCGCCGGCAAGACGACGACGATCAAGATGCTGACCGGTCTGCTGGCCCCGAGCGGCGGCCGCGGGCACGTCGCCGGCTTCGACATCGCTCGCGAGCAACCGGCGATCCGGCGGTCGATCGGCTACATGTCGCAGCTGTTCTCCCTCTACGCCGACCTGACGGTGGGGGAGAACATCGAGTTCTTCGCCGGCCTCTACGGCGTGCCCGCCGACCGCTTCGCCGCCCGTCGCGACTGGGTGCTGGCGATGGCCGGCCTCACCGACGGCGCCGACCGGCGCACCGGCGACCTGGCGCTCGGCTGGAAGCAACGTCTGGCGCTCGGCTGTGCGGTGCTGCACGAGCCGTCGATCCTGTTTCTCGACGAGCCGACGTCCGGCGTCGACCCGATCTCGCGGCGGCGGTTCTGGGACCTGATCTACGCCCTGGCGGCGGTGGGGACGACGGTGTTCGTCACCACGCACTATCTCGAGGAAGCCGAGTACTGCCATCGCCTGGCCTTGATGAACCGCGGCCGGCTGATCGCCCTCGACACCCCGGCCGGGCTGCGCGCCCGCGAGCGCGAGCCGCTTCTCGAGCTGACCGTCGACGACCCGCTGCGCGCCTTGACCGCCCTGGACGGCGCCGCGGGTGTTCTGCGCGCCGGCCTCTTCGGTCGCACCCTCCACGTCACCGTCGCCGAACGCGAGCAGGGCCTCGCCAGCCTGCCTCGGGTGCTGGCCGCCGCCGGCGTCGCCGTGCAAAGCGCGCGTTCGATCCCGCCGTCGCTCGAGGACGTGTTCATCGCCCTGGTGGCGAGCGCCGGCGGCGCGGTGGAGGGCTGACGATGGACGTCGGTCGACTGCTGGCGATCGCCCGCAAGGAGACGCTCCAACTGCGGCGCGACCGGCGCAGCGTCGTCCTCGCCTTCGCCCTGCCGCTGGTGCTCCTCGTCCTCTTCGGCTACGCCATCGCCTGGGACGTCCGCGACGTGGCGCTGGCGGTGGTCGACCAGGACCACACCGCCGAGAGCCGCGACCTGGTGGCGAGCTTCCTGTCGTCCGGCTACTTCCGCCTGGTGGAGCGACCGACCAGCCCCCTCGCCACCGGCGACCTGTTCGCCCGCGCCGACGCGCAGCTCGTGCTGGTGATCCCGCCCGGCTTCGCCGCCGACCTCGGGGCCGGTCGCACGGCCGAAATCCAAGCCCTCCTCGACGGTTCGGACGCCAACACCGCCACGATTGCCTTCGGCTACGCCGAGGCGGTGGCGCGGAGCTTCGGCCAGCGGGTGGTCCTGCGCGGCACGTCGCTCAGCCTGGCGCTCACCGCCGAGAGCCGGGTCTGGTACAACGAGGAGCTGGCGAGTCGCAACATGATCGTCCCCGGTCTGGTGGCGGTGATCATGATGATCATCGCGGCGCTCCTCACCTCGCTCACCATCGCCCGTGAGTGGGAGCGGGGGACCATGGAGCAGCTGGCGTCGACCCCCGTGGGGCGGCTCGAGATCGTTCTCGGCAAGCTGCTGCCGTACCTTGCGATCGGCCTTTTCGACGTCACCACGACGTCGATCCTCGGCGTCTGGCTGTTCGACGTGCCGTTCCACGGCAGCGTCCTCCTGCTTGCCGGACTGACGTTCCTCTTCCTGGTCGGCTCGCTGGGTCTCGGGCTCTTCATTTCCGCTGCCGCCCGCACCCAGGTGTTGGCCACCCAGATCGCCCTCATCGCTACCTTCCTGCCCGCCTTCCTGCTCTCGGGCTTCATGTTCGCCACCGAGACCATGCCGACGCCGCTGCGCGCGCTCACCTACCTGGTTCCAGCGCGCTACTTCCTGGTGGTCACCCGGGGCATCTTCCTGAAGGGCGTCGGCGCCGACGTGCTCAGCGTCCAGGCCGGACTGATGGTGGTCTACGCCGCCGTCGGCCTGGTGCTGGCGGCGACCAGCTTTCGGAAGGAGCTCGAGTGAACGCGGCAGTCACGTCCCTCGCCGCCTCGTTCGGCCGGGTGCGCCAGATGGTGCGCAAGGAGCTCCGGCAGACCTTCCGCGACCCCCGCCTGGCGCGGGTGTTGTTCGTCGCACCGTTGATGCAGCTCCTGGTGTTTGGCTACGCGGTGTCGACCGACGTGCGCCGCACGTCGCTGTTCGTGGTCGACCAGGACGGCACGGCGGCGGCGCGGGAGCTGGTCGACGCCTTCACCGCCGGCGACTACTTCCGGGTGGTCGGTCGGTCGTCGCGGCCGGCCGATCTCGTCGCCCGCCTCGACNNCCGCCTCGACCACGGCAGCGCCACCGCCGGTCTGGTCATCCCGCCGGGCTTCGCGCGTGAGCTGGCGGCCGGGAAGGCGTCCGTCCAGCTGCTCTTCGACGGCACCAACTCCAACACCGCGACCATCGCCAAGGGCTACGCCGACCGCATCGTTGCCAGCTTTGCCCTGGCTCACGGCCCGAGCCTGGGGCGTGCGCCGGTGCTCGAGGCTCGCCTGCGGGCCTGGTACAACCCCGACCTGGCGAGTCGCAACTACAACGTGCCAGCGGTGATCGGCGCTCTGCTGCTCCTCGTCTGCCAGCTGATGACGGCGCTCGCCGTCGTCCGTGAACGCGAGATCGGCACCCTCGACCAACTCCAGGTGAGCCCGCTGCGACCCGTCGAGATGATCCTCGGCAAGACGATTCCGTTCGGCCTCATCGGCCTCGTCGACCTGGTGCTGATCACCACCCTGGCGTTGGTCTGGTTCCGCGTGCCGTTCCGCGGCAGCCCGTTGCTGCTGCTGGCGGCGACTGTGCTCTTCCTGCTCTGCGGCCTCGGCGCCGGTCTGATGATCTCGACGATTTCGAAGACCCAGCAGGAGGCCTTCCTCTCGTCGTTCCTCATCTTCATGCCGACGATGCTGCTCTCGGGCTTCATGTTCCCGGTCGCCAGCATGCCGCGCGCCTTCCAGCTGTTGACGCTGGCCAACCCGCTCCGCCACTACCTGGAGATCGTCCGCGGCATCTTCCTGAAGGGTGTCACGGCCGCCGACGTGGTGCCCCAGCTCGCCGCCATGGCACTGATCGGGACGCTGTTGCTGGGCCTGTCCGTGAGGCGGTTTGGCAGGGAGTGATTGGCGGACCCGCCGCGCGACGGTGCCCCGGCCGATCACTCAGTCTCTACGGCAGGATGGCGAAGGCTCGCGCCGGGAAACCCGTGCCCTTTTCCACCTTCGGCCAGGTCACGACCAAGATCGCACCGGTCGCTGGCACTTGGTCGAGGTTGGTCATCGCCTCGATCTGGTAGTGGCCGTTCTGCAGCAGCCAGGTCTCCGACGCCATCGCCTCGGTGGTGTCGGTGTCGAGCGCCTCGTGGCCGATCGCGGTGACGCCGCGCTGTTCGAACAGGAACCTGACGGCGTCCAACGACCAGGCGGGGAAGGGAGAGCGCTTGAACCGCTCGGGGTTGGCGTCCCAGTCCTTGGACATGTCCGTGCGCAGGGCGGCAAAGCTGCCCTTGGGCACCGTGCCATGCGCCCTTTCCCACGCCTCGACGTCGGCGACCGACAACGCATGGTTGGGGTCGCCCGCGAGCAGTGGCGTCGCGTCGAGGACCACCAGCGGCAGGATCATGTCGGCGAGCGGGATCTCGTCCATCGTCCGACCCTGCGCGGCAAAGTGCGCCGGTGGGTCGACGTGGGTGCCGTACTGGCCGACCAGCGCGTAGTACGTGCTGCGGAAGCCGTGCTGGTCGATGGTGTACGGCTCGCGCGTCTTGGGGTCGGCGGCGGCCGCGAACGTCGCCTGGCCGAAGCCGCTCCACACCGGGATCGTCGGGCTGAAGCTGTGCGTGAGATCCACCATCCGCTTGCTGGCGATGACACGGTAGGCGTCGGCGAGCGACATCTCGGCGCGGACCGGGCTGGTGCCCGACAGCACGACGAGGGCGGCGGAGAGCAGGCGAAGCGAGCGCATGCTCCGATCCTACGCCGACGTCCTGGCCTGGCATACACTGCCCGCCGACCTTCCCTGAGCCGAACCCCGAGGTGTCGCCATGCCGAAAATCGCGCTTGCCGGCTTGATCCTGTGCCTGGGTGCCGTGCCGGGTCTGGCCCAGACGCCGACCCTGCCGCTCGACATCAACACGGTGGTCGATCCCAGCCCCTCCTCGTCGCCGGTGCCGCTGGCCGAGGCCGGGACCTTCCTCTATTTTCAGGCCTGCGACACGGCGCACGGCTGCGAACTGTGGAAGACCACCGGCGTCGGCGGTGCCACTCTGGTCGCCGAGACCACGGTCGGGCCACTGCCGGCGGCAAGCGCCTCGCACCTGCAGTCGGGAATCGGCCTGGGTAGCCTGCTGATCACCGCCGCCTGCGACGCCGCCAACGGCTGCGAGCCGTGGCGGAGCGACGGCACGGCCATTGGCACCTTTCGCCTGCGCGACGTCTTCGCGGGAGCCAGCAGCTCGGATCCCTTCGGCTTCGTCAAGCTTGGTCTCTTCGTCTACTTCCTGGCCGACGATGGCGTCAACGGCCGCGAGCTGTGGAAGACCGACGGCAGTCTGGCGGGCACGGTCCTGGTGAAGGACATCAATCCAGGGATCGCCGACTCCGACATCAGCAGCCTGGTCGCCACCCCGACCAAGCTGATCTTCCAGGCCACTTCGACCGTTGGCTCGGGCCTGTGGACGAGCGACGGCACCACCGTAAACACGGTCCACGTCTCGGCGATCGGCATCGACACCACCGGCACCCACACCGACTCGAAGCCACCCTATGCCGTTGCCCTCGGCGAAACGGTGATCTTCTGCGGCAACGATCCGAGCACCCCAACGGTGCGACAGGAGCTCTACAAGACCGACGGCACCGGTCCCGGCACCACCCTGCTCGCGGACATCGCGGCCACCGCGCTCGTCGACGGCAGCCCGACTCAGCTCACGTTGGCTGGCTCCACGGTGTACTTCACGGCCTTCGAGGACGACACCATCGGGCGCTCGCTGTGGAGGACCAACGGCACGCCGGGCGGCACGGTGCAGGTCGAGGACATCGACCCACTGGCCAGCTTCTCGAGCGTGGTCGAGCTCACACCGCTGGGCGCCACCGGCAGCGTGCTGTTTCGCGGCGTTGGCGCTACGGCGGCCGAGAGTCACGAGCTGTGGATCTCGAACGGCACCGCGGCGGGAACCCAGCTGCTGCTCGACATCGACCCGGTCGACGAGTCCTTTCCGCGCAACCTGGTCGCCGTCGGCTCGAAGGTCTTCTTCGCCGCCCAGACGGCGCTCACCGGCCTCGAGCTGTGGGTCAGCGACGGCACCGTGGGGGGCACGGCGCCGGTCGACGATCTCGAGGACGGAGCCGGCGGCAGCGGCCTGCAGCGGCTGCGCTCGGCACTCGGGCGGGTGTTCTTTGCCGGCAATGACGGGATCGCCGGCAGCGAGCTGTGGACCAGCCTCGCGTCGACGCCGACCTCGGCGACCTTGGTGGCCGACGTCCACCAGGTCGGCAAGGGTTCGAAGCCGCAGTCATTGGCCGCCTTGGGCGCGGCGGTCCTGTTCTCCGCCGACGACGGCATCAACGGCCGCGAGCTGTGGAAGAGCGACGGCACTCTGGGGGGCACCGCGCTGGTGGCGAACATCGAGGCCGGCGCCGGCAGCTCCGATCCCGACGGCCTGGCGACCGCCGGCAGCACGGTGTTCTTCGCCGCCGCGGACACCGCCGGTGGCCGCGAGCTGTGGAAGAGCGACGGCGCCACGGCGACGCGCGTCAAGGACATCGTCGTCGGGGCGACGGGCAGCGAGCCCGCCAACCTGACTCCCTTGGGCAATCGCGTCGTCTTCTCGGCCGACGACGGCACCACCGGCCGTGAGCCCTGGATCAGCGACGGCACGTCGGGAGGCACGTCGCCGCTGGGCAACCTGGTGGCGGCAGCCGGCAGCTCGGATCCCCGCAGCTTCACGCCGTTGGCCACGAGCCTGCTCTTCTTCGCCAACGACGCCGGCGGCAACCTCGAGCTGTGGAAGACCGACGGCACTCCGGGTGGCACCGCCCTGGTGCGCGACCTGACGGCGCTCTCGGCGCTCACCGTCGAGGGCGAGATGGCCGCCGCCGGGATGCGGGCCTTCTTCTTCCTGATCGACGCGCCAGGCATGCAGGCCCAGCTCTGGCGCACCGACGGCACGTCCGGTGGCACCGCCCTTTTGGTCAACAACCTCTCCCTCGGTCCCGATGCGATGAACCCGATTCTGCCGGGCAATCCCGTCGGGCTGTCGTCCGACGTGGTGTTCCTCGCCGTCAGCAACGGCGAGCTGGCGCTGTGGAAGAGCGACGGCACGAGCCCCGGCACCGTCGTCCTGCGCAACAATGCCGGGGCCGGCGGGCTGGTGCAGCCGGCGGAGCTCACGGTTTTCGGGTCGCGGGTCTACTTCCGGGCCGCCAGCAACGACGACTTCGAGGCCGGGCTGTGGCGCTGCGACGGCACCGTCGCCGGGACCTTCGAGCTGCTGGTGCCGGTGACCGCTGGTACCGTCGGTCCCAGCGACCTGGCGGTGGCCGGCGGACGGCTCCTGTTCGGGTCGCCGACGTCGACGAGCGGCAAGGAGGCCTGGATCTCGACCGGCAAGTCGGGCGGCAGTGTCGCCCTCGCCGACATCGCCGCCGGCGCCGCCGGCTCGGCGGCGGGGGAACAGACCCGCTTCGTCGGAGCCTCGGGCCGCAAGGTGTTCTTCGGCGCCGACGACGGCCTGCGCGGCGCCGAGCTGTGGACCGCGACGATGCCCGACGACTTCGCCAGTGGCTTCGCCAACGGCTTCGAGTCCGGCACCACCGCCGCCTGGTGGTCGACCGTCCCACCGTGATCCGGCCCGGCTGCGCGCATTCGCAGGCGCCGAAACAGCCTGGAGGGCACACTTGGCGGCCCCGCGGGCGGGTCTCAGGCCCGCCCGCGGACCGTGTGTGCGGCCGGGCCTTCTGGTAGACGTGCCTCGCTAAACTTCGCCCTGGATCGGCAGCCTGGCCAGGATCGCCGACAGCAGGCGTCGCCAGAGCGAGGCTTCGGGCTCTTGACGGATCCGTCTCGGCTGGCCAGCCCGCTCGCCCTCCCAGATCAGGGGTCCAGCCGGCGCCGCGGCGAGTTGGACGTGCCAGCTGGCCCCCGGTGCCAGCGCGGCTTCGATGAAGCCTGTGGCCTGGGCGGCCAGCTCGGGGCTGTCGACGAAGAGGCCGATCTCGGTGTTGAGGTCGATCGATCGTCGGTCGAGGTTGAGCGAGCCGACGAAGACGCTCTGGCGGTCGAAGACCACGACCTTCGAGTGCAGGCTGGCGTGGGATGAGCCGGCGAGTCGGAGGCGGTGGACGCGCCCTGGTGTGGTCTCGCGGCGCAGCTCGTGCAGCTCGACGCCGGCGGCCAGCAACGGGCGCCGGATGCGGGAGTAGCCGGCGTGGGCGGCGATGACGTCGTTGGTTGCGAGCGAGTTGGTGAGGACCCGGACGCGCACGCCACGCTGCGCCAGATCGGTCAGCAGCTCGATGCCGTCGCGCGGCAGGGCGAAGTAGGAGACCTCGACCAGCAGCTCGTGCTCGACGGCGGCGGCGCGGGTTGCGATCTCCGAATGGACGGGGCTGGCACCGTCTGCGACGACCTTGGTGGGCGGATCGGCCAGCACCCGGCCCCGGCCGAAGGCAAAGCGCGGGGCCAGCGCCTCGAGGACCGATAGCTGTTCGGCCCCCGCCAACGTCACGTGATACGGGAACTTGGTTTGCCTGGCGACGGTGGTGTCGAGTCGGCCGCGCAGCCGCGCGAGCGAAGCCGCGCTGCCAGGGCGCACGCCGTGCTCGCCGAAGGCGACGGCGTAGCGGGAGTTCCAGAAGCCGTCGAAGCTGCCGGCGACGGCGGGCACCACCGGGCCGGTGGCGAGGAGGTCGAAGTCGCGGAAGTTGGCCCCTTTGGCCAGCAGGTAGTAGTCGTCGGCGACGTTGCGCCCGCCGACGACGGCAAAGCTGCCGTCGGCAATGAACGCCTTGTTGTGCATCCGGTGATCGAGTCGCTGCCAGTCGTAGATCAGCTCGACGATGCGCATCACGTCGCCGCGGCGGCGAGGAAAGGGGTTGAAGAAGCGCACGTCAATGCCGGGGTGGGCGTCGAGGGCGCCGAGCTCCTTGTCGTGCGCCGCGCCCGCCGTGTCATCGAGCAGCAGCCGCACGCGCACGCCGCGATCGGCGGCGGCGAGCAGCCGCTGGGCGACGATCTCGCCGGCGGTGTCGAATTCCCAGATGTAGGTCTGGATGTCGAGCGAGCGCTCCGCGAGGTTGCACAGCGCCAGGCGGGTGACGAGCGCGTCCTCGCCGCTGTCGAGCAGGAGGAAGCCCGAGTGCCCGTCCACCGCTCCGGCGAGGAGCCGCGCCTCGAGCCGGCCGAGGTCGCCTGGTTGGGCGCGATCGGGGGGCAGTGAGAGCTCGTGGTCGAGCCGCGGCGGGAAGGTCGCCGAGGAGACACAGCCGCCCGCAAGAAGCGCTGGCACGACGGCGACCGCCAGCGTCCAAAGACCGCAGATCGCTGACGCTGGAGGTGGAGGAGCCCTGGAAGCCGCCATGGGAAGCGATGCTACTCCGTGACCTGGCCGCCGCGTGGCATCCGTGTCCGCGGGCAGCGAAACCGCACCGGCGGCCGGCGCGTAGGGCGCCGCATGAGCCCTCTTCGTCGCCGCACCGCCCGCGCCGCGAGCCGATTTCGCCAACCGCTCTTTGCGCTGGTTGCACTCTTGGCGGCGATGGGCAGCGCTCGCGCGGAGCCCGCACCGTGTACCCTCGCTCCTGAGGAGCGAACCTGGCTCGCCGGTGCCGTCGGCGCCTGGCAGCGCGTGAGCGCGGAGGCACTCGCGCTGCCGCCGCAATCCCTCCCGTGGATGGTGCTCTTCGACACCGCGTGCAGCTGGGACCTGCTGCCGGCTGGGAGCCAGGAGTCACTGCCGCGGGGTGTCGGCGAGGTCAGAGCAGAGCTGACCGTGGGTGGCGACGTGCTCACCCTGCGCGGGCGAGCGCATCTCGGCGCCGTCCGGCTGCCGACGGGCGACACCATCCCGCCGCAGCTGACGACCTTCACCGGCAGCTATGGCTCGCCGGCGTCGCAGCCCTTCTTCGTGTTCGCCTTGCCGACGGTATGGCGGCAGACGCCGCGGCACCAGAATGAGCCAGGTCTCGACCGCCTGATGCGCAGTGTCTTCGCGCACGAGATGACCCACACCCGGCAGACGCGGGCCTTCGGCGAGGGCCTCGATGAGCTGGCTGCGGGCCATGGACTGTCGGATCTCGACGACGATGTCGTCCAGGACACGTTTGGCGGGCGGCCGGATTTCCGGGCGGCCTATGAGCACGAACGCGACCTGCTCTACGCCGCGGTGCGGGCAGCCGACCCGCGAACCCGTCGGGGTCTGGCGAGCGATGCCTTGGCGGCGATGCGCGCTCGCCGCGCTACGCACTATGTGGGTGCGACGGCCTTCTACGCCGAGCTCGAAGATGTCTTCCTGAGCATGGAGGGCACGGCGAACTGGGCGGGCTACCAGGTGGCGGTGGCGGATGGCGCTTCGGCCGACGAAGCCCTGGCGTTGATGCGTCGCGGCGGCCACCACTGGTCGCAGGACGAGGGCCTGGCCTTGTTCCTGGTCATCGACGCGCTGCTGCCCGGCTGGCAGAGCCGTGAATTCGACGCCGTCCCACCGTCGGTGGCCGACCTCCTGGCGGCAGCGGTGGCAGGCCCCGAGCGGACCGTGACGGGCCGGGCCGTTGCTGGTGCGGGCGAACGCGACGAGCGCTGAGCCTCATGCCGCCCGCACCGCTCTAGCCAGCACGGCGGCGAAGGCCTCAATGTCCGCTTCGGTGGTGTCCCAGGCGGTCATCCAGCGGGCGAGGCTGCGTTCCTGATCCCAGAGGTGGAAGAAGAACTGCTCGCGCAGCGGGGCGACGGCGGCAGCTGGCAGCGTGGCGAACACGGCGTTGGCAGCCGGCGGTCGTGCGAGGTGGACGCCGGGAAGGGTCGCCACAGCGGCGGCCAGGCAGCCCGCCATGCGGTTGGCATGCTGCGCGGATCGTCGCCACAGGCCGTCGATGAGCAGGGCCTCGAACTGCGTTGCGACGAAACGCATCTTCGACGGCAGCTGGCCGCACTGCTTGCGGGCGAAGGCCAGCCGGCCGGCCAGGGCAGGGTCCCAGGCGACGACGGCCTCGCCGTAGAGCAGGCCGCACTTGGTGCCGCCCCAGCTGAGCAGATCGACGCCGACCTCAGTGGTGATCGCCGCCAACGGAAGGTCGAGCGCCGCCGCCGCGTTGCCGAGGCGGGCACCGTCGACGTGCAGCAACATGCCGTGAGCGTGGGCGAAGTCGGCAAGGGCACGGACCTCGGCCGGTTCGTACAGCGTGCCGAGCTCGGTGGTCTGGCTGATGGTGACCACCCGCGGCTGCACGTGGTGGACGTCACCGCGGAGCGCGAGGTAGGGCCCGAGCAGACCCGCGGTGAGCTTGCCGTCGGCGGTGGGGATCGGCAGGAGCTTGCAGCCGACGAGGCGCTCCGGCGCTCCGCACTCGTCGACCTGGACGTGGGCGGTGTCGGCGCAGAGCACTGCCTCGTGCGGCTGGAGAGCCGCCGCGAGCGCCACGACGTTGGCGCCGGTGCCGCCATAGACGAACGCCACCTCGGCGTTGGGTGCGCCCAGCTCGGCCCGCATCCTCGCCGTCGCGCGGCGGGTCCAAGGGTCGTCGCCATACGCCGTCGCGTGTCCGTGGTTCGCCGCGGCAATGGCGGCCAGAACCTCGGGCAGGACGCCTGCCGCGTTGTCGCTGGCGAAGCCGCGGATGGGAACTGCTGGTGGCTCGACGGAGAGTCCGATCATCGCGCGTTCTGGGCCTCCTGCCCGGTCTGGTAGCCTTGCACAGTCTCGTCGTCGGGCGGCAATGGCTACTTCGATCACGCGACGCCGGCGATCGATCACAATCTCTACGTCCGAGGGAGCTTCGTCTTCGAGTCGAACTACCAGGCCGGCCTGCGTATTTTGGCGCTGACGAATCTCGCCCAGTCGCAGCTCACGGAGGTCGGCTTCTTCGACGTTTTTCCGGCGAACAACAACGCCCAGTTCGACGGCACTTGGAACAATTATCCGTTCTTCGCGAGCGGCGTCATTCCGGTGTCGCACATCTCGCAGGGGCTCTACCTGGTGCGGCCGACGAACCTGTGCACCAATGCGGCGGCGCCCAGCGGCCTCGTCGCGACGACTCCGAACACCGATCACCGGGTCGACCTGGCGTGGACCGGCAGCGGCACCCCGGGCAACGCGTTCACCGTAGAACGTGCCCTCGGCGGATGCGCCGGCGCCTTCGCTCCGGTTGCCAGCAACCTGACGGCCACGACCTTTGCGGATCTCACCGCTTCTGGCGTCGTGACCTATGGCTATCGCGTGATCGAGCGTGATGCCACCGGGTTCTGCAGCTCGCCGGCGTCGACCTGCGTCGAGGCCACCGCGACTGGCACCTGTACGGCCGAGCCGGCATTCACCGGTCTGGCGAGCGCAACCAACGACGGCCAGGCGGCGTGCGGAGTCACCCTGGCGTGGAGCGCCGCGACCGCGTACTGCGGGGGCCCGGCCAGCTACTCCGTCTACCGCGGTGCCACGGATACCTTCGTCCCGGCGCCGGCCAACCGGCTCGCCCAGGGGGTGGTGGGCAACGGGTTCCACGACACCACGCAGCCGAACGGCAGCCCTGCGTTCTACGTGGTCCGGGCGACCGATGGTGCGAGCAGCAGCGAAGAGACCAACGTCGTGCGGCGGAGCGCCACGCCGACGGGTCCGCCCGTCGACGGCACCTTCGCCACCAGCGCCGAGCTCGGCGATCCTGTCCTCGACACCATCGTCGCTGGCGGTGGCACCGACGCCATCGAGCATGCAGGATGGCACCTGTCGACAGCGCGCTTCCATAGCGGGCAGCGGAGCTTCTTCTCGACGTCGTCGAGCTCGCTCTGTGTGTCGCTCGAAGCCGGGCCTCTGACGCTCACGCCGTCGCAGTCGTCGCAGCTCACCTTCTGGACCGGTTGGGACGTCGAGGCTGCGTACGACGGCGGCATCGTCGAGGTGTCGACCAACGGTGGCGGCAGCTGGACGCGCCTGACGCCGGCCGGCGGCTATCCCAACAGCATTACCCACACCGGCAACGCCTGTCCCGCACTGGCCTCGGGCACGCCGGCCTTTTCGAGCAGCAGCCAGCTCACCTGGTTGCAGAAGACTGTCGACCTGTCGGCGTTCAGCGGCCAAACGGTCCGGCTGTCCTGGCGCTACGGCAGCGACAGCGGGGTCGACGGTGAAGGCTGGTACGTCGACGACGTTGCGATCACCCATGCGCAGATTCCAGGTGTGTGCAGCAGCGATGGCAGCGTGTTCGCCAACGGGTTCGAGAGCGGCAGCGTCGTGGACTGGTCGAGCGTCGGTCCCTGAGCCGTCGGACGCCGCTACGAGGCGTCGAGCTGGCGGCGCGAGAAGACCTCACCGAAGACCGGCAGCAGGTCGGCGGCCAGGCCCCGGGCCAGACGCTCGACGGCGGCGGCGAGTGGGTCGTTGCGCCTCGGCCACCGGGCGGCGACGACCAGCCGGTCGGCCGATTCGACGCGCCCTCCTCAACCAGGCGGGCTCGTCGGCTTACAAGCGACTGTGAGCGGCAGGAAGACCGTGAAGGTGCTGCCACGGCCGAGCTCGGACTCGAGCTCGATGGCGCCGCCGAGGATCACCAGCAGACCGCGGACGAGAGCCAGGCCGAGGCCAGTGCCCTCCTGCCGGCGACTGACGTCGTCCTCGACCTGGCGAAACTCCTCGAAGATTCGGACGTGGTCGGCGCGGGCGATGCCGATGCCGTGGTCGACGACGTCGATGCGCAGGCTCTCCTCGAAAAGCGGCGAGCGGTCGGCGGCGACGCCGGCCGCGCGCACCGTGACCTGGGCACCGTCGGGCGAGAACTTGACGGCATTCGACAGCAGGTTGAGGAGGATCTGGCGCAGCTTGGCGGCGTCGGTGGTGACCCGCGGCAGCGGCGTCGTCGCGAGCTCGACCTCGACCTCGATCCGGCGCGCGTTGCTGACGCCCCGGATCAGCTCACGGGCCTCCTCGATGGCCAGGCCAGGGTCGAGGGACTCGAGGTAGACGTCCATCCTTCCGGCCTCGATCTTCGACAGGTCGAGGAGCTCGTTGATGAGATGGAGCAGGTGTTGGCCGCTGCGCCGGATGTTGCCGAGGAAGCGGCGGTACTTTTCGCCGAGCTCGCCGCCGAGGCGCTCTTCCATCAGCTCGGAAAACCCGATGATCGAGTTGAGGGGCGTGCGCAGCTCGTGGCTCATGTTGGAGAGAAAGACGCTTTTGGCGCGATTGGCCTCGAGTGCTCGCTCCTCCGAGGCATGCGCTCGGCGCTCGGATTCCTCGAGCTGGCGGACCTTCTCGTCGAGCGCGGCCGTGCGCTCGCCCACCCGTGCTTCGAGCTGCGCGTTGGCGCGGGCCAGGCGCCGCAGGCGCAGGGACGCGGCGCCGGCGGCAGTGGCGACGATGGCGGCGGCGTAGATCAGGAAAGCCCACCAGGTGCGCGTCAGCGGCGTGGCGACGACGAAGGCGAAGCTCGCCCCCTGTTCGTTCCACAGCCCGTCGTTGTTGGCGGCGGTGACCTGGAGCTCGTAGCGGCCCGGCGGCAGGTGGGTGTAGTAGGCGGTGCGCCGCCCACCCGCGTCGATCCAGTCGTGGCCGTTGCCTCCCAGGCGATACCTGAAGGTCACCTTCTCGGGGGCGACGAACGAGAGTCCGGTGTAGTGGATTTCCAGCTGCTCGAAATCGGCGGCGAGTGGCTCCGCGCCGGTGAGTGGCACCGGCTTGCCGTTGAGGCGGACCTCTTCGATGGCGACCGGCGGTGGCAGGGTGTTGACCGGAATGTGCAGCGGGTCGACCTCGACGACGCCCTTGACGGTGGGAAACCACAGGTGGCCGTCGCGTGCGCGCCAGCCGGCGGGTTGTGAGGTGCCGTTGACCTGGTTGGCGCGCATGCCCTCGCTCTTGCCGTAGCCGACCGAGGTCACCCGCTCGAGCCTGCCGTCGGCACGGGCGAGGAGGTCGGCGCGGCGCACCGTGTACAGGCCGCGGTTGGAGCTCAGCCAGAAGGTGCCGGTGGCATCCTCCAGAATCCGGAACACCTTGCTGTCGAACAGCCCATCGTCGATGCCGAAGCTGGTGAACAGCGGTGCGGCCGCTGACGGGCTTGCGGCGTCGAGGTCCAGAACGGCAGCAGTCGTGCCGCGCAGGAGCGACAGGCCGCTGTCGGTGCCGATCCAGAGATTGCCGTCGGCATCCTCGTGGAAGGCGAAGACGATGTCGTTCGACAGCCCGTCGCTGGTGTGGAAGCTGCGGAACCGGCCGTTGGCGAACACCGACAGCCCGCTGTAGGTGCCGATCCAGAGGCGATTCCGACGATCCTCGAAGATGGCGCGGACGTCGCTGCCGGCGAGCCCGTCGGCCGGCATGTAGGCGGCCGCGACCCGGCCGGCGCGCAGGCGGGCGAGGCCGCCGCCCTCGGCTCCCACCCACAGGTCGCCCTGTCGATCGGCGTAGAGGGCGCGGATCAGCAGGCTCGGCAGGCCGGCGTCCTTGCCGAAGCGAGTGATGCGGCCATCCAGGAAGCGGTCGAGGCCCGAGCGGGTGCCGAACCAGAGGGCGCCGTCGGGGGTTTGCCAGATCGAGCGCACCGAGTTGTGAGACAACCCGTCGGCGGTCGACAGCGCGGTCCAGACGCCAGCTGCCCGGCGCGCGACACCGCCGCCGTCCGTCCCCACCCAGATGACGCCATCCCGATCCTCGAAGATCGAACGCACGAAGTCCGCCGCCAGGCCCTCCGGCACGCCGTAGACGTTGAACTTGCCCTGGCGGAACCGGTTCAGGCCACCATTGGTGCCGACCCAGAGGTTGCCCTCGCGATCCTCGTAGATCGAGCGCACGTAGTTGTGGGAGAGGCCCTCGTGCGCCCCGAAGCGCTCGAATCGGCCATCGCGCAGGCGAGCCAGGCCAGCGCTCTCGGTGCCCACCCAGAGGCTGCCATCGCGGTCGCCGGCGATCGCGCGCACGTAGTCGTCGCCGAGGCCATCGGCCGCCCGGTAGACAGTGAACGCGGCTGGCGCTGTCGGCTCGGCGAGAGAGCTCGCGAGGCGTGCCAGACCGGCGTCGGTACCGACCCAGACACCCTGGGGGTCGACGAAGACGCTGCGGCAGGAGGCAGAGGGCAGGCCGTCCGCCAACGTGTAGCGTCGCGCCTGCTCCGCGCCCCGGCCGCCGACGCGCAGCAGGCCGTTGTTGGTGCCGGCCCAGACCACGTCGGCGGCGTTGGGTGCGGTCTGCCTCGCCAGGCTCCAGACGTAGCCGGCCTCGAGGTCGGGCCGCGCCTGGATGTGCCCGTCGCGCAGCGTCGCGAGGCCGTGGTCGGTGCCGATCCAGAGCGTGCCGTCGGTGGTGGCGCGGACCGCCGTCACCAGTCGACTGGGCAGGCCGTCGGCGACCCCCAGGGTGCGGAAGACGCCGCCCTCGAGCACGGTCAGGCCGCCATTGGTGGCGACGTAGAGCCGCCCGTCGCGGTCCTCCTCGAGGGCCAGCGCGCTGGTCCCCGCGAGGTCATGGGTGCGGTGGAGGTCGAAGACCACGAAGCGGACACCGTCGAAGCGCGCCAGGCCCTCGTAGGTGCCGAGCCAGAGGTAGCCGTCGCGAGTCTGCAGGATCGAGTGCACCGTGTTCTGTGGCAGCTCGTCCTGCCAGACCTGGAGAGTCAGCTGGCTGATCGACTTGGTCGGGTCGAGGGCGGCGGCGGGTGTCGTCGGCAGGGCCAGCGCCAGGGCGGCGACGCACAGGGCGCGCGAACGCGCCCTCGTCGCGCGGCGCGCGGATCCAGTAGGGAGGAGAGATGACACGGGCGGATCCAGGATGGGCGGCCCATCCTATGGCAGCGCCGCCGCGCTTCGTCGCCGGACAGGCGAGCGCGGGACCGCCCTCGGCTATCCTCGCTCGGTGGCTGCCCCCGACCCACATCCAGACGCCGTCGACCGGGCGGCGAGCTCGCTCTGGGCGCCGCTCGCGCGGCCGGTGTTTCGCGTGCTGTGGATCGCCAGCGTGTTCTCGAATCTCGGGACCTGGATTCAGGGTGTCGGCGCCGCCTGGCTGATGACCAGCCTGACCAGCTCGCCCGGCCTCGTGGCCCTGGTGCAGGTGGCGAGCAACCTGCCGCTGTTCTTCCTCGCCCTGCCGGCCGGCGCGCTGGCCGACGTCGTCGACCGCCGGCGGGTGCTGCTGGTCAGCCAGACCTGGATGCTCGCCGCGGCAGCCCTGCTCGGGGCGCTGGCGGCGGCAGACGTCGTCGAGCCCTGGTCGCTGCTCGCCCTGGTGTTTCTGCTCGGCATCGGCGCCGCGCTCAACGGGCCGGCCTGGCAGGCGGTGATCCCGGAGCTCGTCGCGGCCGTCGAGCTGCCGTCGGCGGTGACGCTCGGCAGCATCTCGTTCAACGTCGCGCGGGCGGCCGGCCCGGCGCTAGGCGGGCTGCTGGTGGCGGCCTGGGGGCCGGCGGCGACGTTCTTCCTGAACGCCGCCTCGTTCGTCGGCGTGATCCTGGTGCTCGCCACCTGGCGGCGCGAGGTGGCGGTGCCGACGCTGCCCGGGGAACGCATCCTCGGCGCCATGCGCACCGGCGTCCACTATGTTCGCTATGCGCCCGAGGTGCGCGGCATCCTCGTCCGTGGCGGCGCTTTCCTGTTCTCGGCCAGCGCGTTCTGGGCCTTGTTGCCGCAGGTCGCCAGGCGAGAGCTGGGGCTCGGACCGACCGGCTATGGCCTGCTCCTGGGCTGTTTCGGTCTCGGTGCCGTCTTGACCGCGCTCGCCATTCCGGACCTCCGCCGGCGACTCGGTGCGTCGTCTCTGGTGGCGACTGCCGGTGCGCTGTTCGCGGTGGCGCTGGTGGTCCTCGCCGAGGTGCGCTTGCCGTTCGTCCTCGGCGGCGTGATGCTGGTCGCCGGCAGCTCCTGGCTGGCGGTGCTGTCGACCTTCAACGTCGCGGTGCAGACGGCGGTGCCGTCGTGGGTGCGGGCGCGGGCGGTCGCTGTCTACATGCTGGTGTTCTTCGGCGCCCTGGCGGCGGGCAGCAGCGTCTGGGGTGGCGTCGCCGAACGCTGGGGGAGCACCAACGCGTTGCTCGCGGCTGCCGGCGGTCTCGCTCTGGCCCTGCTGCTCACCGGACGCCTGCCGCTGCCAGCAGGCGAGGCCCTCAATCTGGCACCGGGTCGCCACTGGCCGGCGCCGGCGGTAGCCTTCGATCCAGCGCCCGACCGCGGGCCGGTATTGGTGACCGTCGAGTACCGCATCGATCCTGCCCAGCACTACGCCTTCCGCGAGGCGATGCGCGAGCTGCGACGCATCCGGATGCGCGACGGCGCGCTCGAGTGGGGCCTCTTCGCGGACGTCAACGACGCCGGCCGTCAGCTCGAGGTGTTCCTGGTCGCCTCCTGGCTCGAGCATCTGCGCCAGCACGAGCGGGTGACCGTCGCCGACCGCGAGCACGAGGAGCGCGCGAAGGCGTTCCACCGCGGTCCCGAGCCGCCGCGGGTCGACCACCTGCTGGGTGGCAGTGTCCCGGCGACCGGCTGAGCGATCGGCCGGCTATGCTCACCGCCAACTTCTCTTGGAGGCCAGGCATGCGGAAGCCATCTGTGTCGGTGCTGCTGTTCGCTCTCGGGATGTCGGCGTTGCCGACCATGGCCTGGAGCCAGAACCAGCCCCAGAACCAGCCGACCATCCCGGCGAGCGAGTATCAGGCCCGCCGGGCGGCGGTGGCCAAGGCGATCGGGCCGCACGGGATGCTGGTCTTGCTGTCGCCGACGCCGGCGCGGTCGCACGGCGACGAGGACTGGCCCTTTCGCCAGCAGGACGACCTGCTCTACCTGACCGGGGTCGACACTCCCGACACCCACTTCGCCCTGCTACCCGGCGAGAGCGAGCACCGCGAGGTGCTGTTCACCCAGGAGCGTGACCCGCTGCGCGAGATGTGGACCGGACCGGTGCCGACGTTCGCCGAGCAGACGGCGCGGAGCGGGGTCGCCGAGGTGGTGCCGAGCGGGCGCTTCGACGCGTTCCTCGCGGCGGCTCTCGGCGGCGGCAAGTGGGGCGAGTCGGAGCTCTATCGCTACTACCGCCCAGCGGGCATGCCGGCGCTGGCGAAGAGCGTGCGCGACGGCCTCGCCGAAGTCTGGCTGCTGCTCGGCAACCAGCGCGATCCGGAGGAGCCGACGCCGGAGTCGCGCCTGGCCGAGGAGCTCCGCCGGCGCTGGCCACAGGTCCGCCTGCGCGACGCCTCGCCGCTGGTCGCCGAGCTGCGGGCGGTGAAGAGCCCGGCGGAGATCGCGCTACTCGAGCGCGCCATCGAGATCACCGGCGAGGCGCAGAAGGCGGCGATGCGCCGGGCGCTGTCGGCGGAGCACGAGTACGAGGTGCAGGCGACGATCGACGGCACCTTCCGCGCGCTCGGCGCTTGCTGCCCGGCGTTCCCGACCATCGTCGGCGCGGGTCGCAACGGCACCATCCTGCACTACGAGACCAACGCCGCCGCCATCCCGCGCGACGCCCTGGTCCTGGTCGACATCGGCGCCGAGCTCCAGGGCTACGCCGCCGACGTCACCCGCACGTTCCCCGCCGACGGCAGCTTCTCGCCCGCCCAGCGCGAGGTCTACCGGGCGGTCTACGCAGCGCAGGAGGCGGTGTTTCGGGCGATGAAGCCGGGGGCGCTGTTCGCCGACCTGCACGCACTGGCGGCGACGACGTTGGGCGAAGGCTTGCTGCGCATGGGCCTGGTCAGCCAGAACGTGGCGGCGCAGGTCAAGCTCTACTTCCCGCACGGCCTCGGGCATCCGATCGGCCTCGAGGTGCACGACGTCTTCGACCCGGCGCGACCCCTCGAGCCCGGCATGGTGGTGACCAACGAGCCGGGAATCTACGTCCGTCGCGACGCCGTCGAGGCGAGCGCGACGTTCAAGGCCCTCGGCACCGCCGAACAGGTCGCGATCCGCGCCGCCCTCGCCCGCTACGACGGCATCGGCGTGCGGATCGAGGACGACGCGCTGATCACTGCGGACGGTTGCCAGGTGCTGTCAACGGCGGCGCCACGGACCGTCGAGGCGATCGAAGCCTGGCAAGCCGCATCGCCCCGCTGACGGCGGGTCACTGCAGGTGGTGGAGGTCGAGGATCAGGTCCAGGATGTCCACCACCACCTCGACGCCCCGATGGCGGCGATCGTAGCGGTCGTCGTCATAGCGAGCGGTGCGGTAGCCATCGGCGTAGCCGCGCTCGAAGCCCTGGCGGAAGTAGTAGCTGTATTGGTCGGCGTCGACGTAGTAGCCGTATTGGTAGCCGTAGCTGGCGTCCCGGTAGGCGTCGCAACGACGGTAGTCGTAGCCGCCCCAGCGGTTGGCGCGCGCCTCCTGCCCGGCGCGCAGGCCCTGTTGGTAGCCATAACGGACGGCGGTGCGCAGCAGCTCGGCCCCGTCGTCGCCGGTGTCGTAGGAGCGGCCGCCATAGCTGTAGCGATAGGTCCAACGTGAGCCGCTCGAACGGCTCCAGTCCTGGCGGTCGCGGTCCCATTGGCCGTCCCGCCGGCGCCAGTCGTTGTCGCGGTCGCGGTCGCCATCCCAGCCACGGTGGTCGTCCCGTGAGCGATCCTGCCAGCCACCGTCGCCGCGGTCACGGTCACGGTCACGGTCACGGTCGCGATCCCGGTCACGCCAGCCACCGCCGTCGCGGTCGTGTCCCCAGCGATCCACGCGGTCGCGCTCTCGATCGTCCCGTCCGTGGTCCCGGTCACCATGCTCACGACCGCCGTGGTCACCGTCGGCACCGTGGCGATCCCACTGCTGGTGGCGGTCCTTCGCTTCGTCGGCACGGGCGACACTGCCAACCAGGGTGAGCCCAGCGCTCAAAGCGAGCACGAGAGCGGGCTGGGTCAGACGTCGGCGGTTCATGGGGTCTCCTTTGAGCGGTTTGGCGTTCGGGCTTGCGATCTCGTTTTCGCAAGATCGTTGCCAGGGCGCGTTTACCGTCCCGGAGGGTGCTTTCGGGCCCGCAGACGCTCGGCGGCCGGGTTGGGAGCCTTGGGTTCGGGCCGCGCCGTCCTCTGCAGATCACGGTCGGCCGTCCTGCGCCGTCGACGACGGTCCGTACCGCCAGTGGGGTCGTCTCAGAGTGCGATCGGACGTTTCGCCGGGTCGCCTGGCACTTCCCTGACCAGCCGCGGCACCAGGTAGCCGGGTAGGTCGGCGGCCAGACCCAGCACCAGCTCCCGAGCGACTGCTTCCGGCACGTCGAAGTGGGCGGCGCCGCGGACGCGATCGAGGAGGTGCAGGTAGTAGGGCAGCGTGCCGGCCGCGAAGAGCGCGGTCGACAGCTCGCACAGCGCCTGGACGCTGTCGTTGACGCCGGCGAGGAGCACCGTCTGGTTGAGGACGGTGACGCCGGCGTCACGCAGCCGGCGCAACGCGGCGACGGCGGCCGCGTCGAGCTCGTTGGCGTGGTTGGCGTGAACGACCATGACCGGCGCGAGGCGCGTGCCGGTGAGCCAGGCGAGGAGGGCGTCGTCGACGCGCTCGGGCAGGACCACCGGCAGGCGGGTGTGGACGCGCAACCGCTCGAGGTGGGGGATGGCGGCGAGGTCGTTGGCCAGGGCGGCCAGCTTGTCGTCACCGGCCGCCAGCGGGTCGCCGCCGGAGAGGATGACTTCACGGATCGAGGCGTCACGACGGATGTAGTCGAGCGCTGCGGCGCGGCTGGCGTCGTCGAGACGCTGCTCGGCGTAGGCGAAGTGACGCCGGAAACAGTAGCGGCAGTGGACGGCGCAGGCGCCGGTGACCAGCAGCAGCAGGCGTCCGCGGTACTTGTGGAGGATGCCAGGAGTCGGATTGGCCGCAGACTCGGCGAGGGGGTGGAGCTCGTATCCAGGCGTCGGGTGCATCTCGAGGCCGAGCGGCAGGACCTGGCGCAGCAGCGGGTCGTGCGGGTCGCCCGGGCGCATGCGGGCGACGTAGCCGCGCGGCACGCGGAGCGGAAACTCGTCGCGCGCCGCGGCCGCGGCCTCCGGTGGACCGAGCAGGGCCGAGCCCAGACCGAGCAGGGCAAGCAGCTCTGCCGGGCTGCTGAGCGCGTGCTGCAGCTCGCGCTGCCAGGGTGGCGGAGCCGTGCTGCGTGCAGTGTCTTGGGCTCTCCGGGGGCTTCGCGCTATCATTGCAGCGCCGACGTTAGCCTTTGCCTGCAACAGTTGCAAAGCCGTCACGCGATCTCTCGGCCGCCCGCCGGCGGCCTCCAATCCGCAAACGAATCCAGCGAGCAGCCACCAGGAGCCCACCCATGGCCGTCTACAGCACCAACGAGTTTCGCGCCGGTCTCAAGATTCTGATCGACGGCGACCCCTACAACATCGTCGAGAACCAGTTGGTCAAGCCCGGCAAGAGCCAGCCGTTCAACCGGGTGACGATGAAGAACATGAAGTCCGGCCGCACCCTCGAGCGCACCTACAAGGTCGGCGAGACGGTCGACGCGGCGGACGTGGTCGAGACCTCGATGCAGTATCTCTACGGCGATGGCAGCCACTGGCACTTCATGGATCCCGCCACCTACGAGCAGTTCAGCGCCGACGCCGCCGCCATCGAGGAGGCTTTGCCCTGGCTCAAGGAGCAGGACACCTGCCAGGTGACGCTGTGGAACGGCATCCCGATCGGCGTCACGCCGCCCAACTTCGTCATCCGCGAGGTGGTCGAGACCGACCCCGGCGTGCGCGGCGACACCTCGGGCGGCGGCGGCAAGCCGGCCAAGCTCGAGAGCGGCGCCGTCGTCCGCGTCCCCCTGTTCATCCAGCAGGGCGAGTCGATCCGCGCCGACACCCGCACCGGCACCTACGTCTCCCGCGCCAAGGAGTGACCGGCGAACGAGCGTAGCGAGCGAGCCGGTCATCCCGAGCGAGCGGAGCGAGTCGAGGGATCCCGGTGCGCACGGCAGGGGCCGTCGTTGGAAGGTGGGGATCTCTCCACGGCGGGCGGTCTGACGACCGCCCTCCGGTCGAGATGACGGGGGTGGGAGGCGGTCTGACGACCGCCCTCCGGTGGAGATGACAGGGTTGTGTGATGTCCACTTCTGACCTCTGGCGGCCGACCGCGACCCTGGCGACCTTGCGTCACCGGGCCGGGATCTTGGCGACGATCCGCGCCTTCTTCGCCGGGCGTGGGGTGCTCGAGGTCGAGACGCCAGCGCTGTCGGCGGCGACGGTGACCGATCCGTATCTCGACAGCTTCACCAGCACGTACCACGGCCCCGGTGCCCCCAGGGGCCGCGCGCTGTTTCTCCAGACCTCGCCGGAATACGCGATGAAGCGTCTCCTGGCGGCTGGCAGCGGGCCGATCTTTCAGCTCTGCAAGTCGTTTCGCGACGGTGAGGCGGGGAGCCAGCACAACCCCGAGTTCACGATGTTGGAGTGGTACCGGCCCGGCTTCGACCACCACGCCTTGATGGACGAGATGGACGGCTTCTTGGCGGCGACTCTGGACGCCGCCCCTGCCGAGCGTCTGAGCTACGGCCAGGCGTTCGACCGCTGGGTGGGTGTCGACGCCCACCGGGCGAGCGCCGCCGAGCTCGCGCTTCGCGCCGGCGAGCTCGGCATCGCGCTCGTCCAGGGCTTCGACCCCGACGACCGCGACGTGTGGTTGCAGATCCTGATGTCGGACGTGGTCGAGCCGCAGCTCGGACGCCCGCTCCCGGATGGCCGCGCCCGCCCGGCCTTCATCTACGACTATCCGGCCAGCCAGGCGGCTCTCGCGCGCCTGCGGACGGCGGGCGACGTGAGGGTGGCGGAGCGGTTCGAGGTCTACGTCGCCGGAGTGGAGCTCGCCAACGGCTTCCACGAGCTCGCCGACGCCGCCGAGCAGCGTCGACGCTTCGAACGCGACCTCGAGCGTCGGCGCGCCATCGGCAAGCCCGCGACGCCGATCGACGAGCACCTGCTCGCGGCGCTCGCCAGCGGCGAGTTTCCCGACTGTTCCGGTGTTGCCCTCGGCGTCGACCGCCTGGTCATGCTGGCGACTGGCGCGCGGTCGCTGCCCGAGGTCATGGCTTTCCCGTTCGACCGCGCCTGAGCGCGAGGCGGGAGCCCGCCTACTCGAAGAGGTCGGCGACGGCGACCGTGAAACCCGGCACGACAAACGACAGGTCGAGCGTCTCGTCGTCGGCGAGTTGGCGGATGTCATCCTTGGCGCGATAGAGAGCGGCCGACCGGCGCCGAGGATCGAGCACGACCACCGCCTGCGTGCCCGCCGCCAGCCAGACGAAGACCTTGTCCTCGACCTCGGTGAAGGTGTCTCCCGGCGAGACCACTTCGACGGCGAGGTCGGGCGGCCCGGGGAAATAGCCCGTCTCGTCCGCAACGGATGCCGCCCGCGTCGCGGCGACGAATGCCACGTCGGGCGCGCGCACGGTGTCGGGGTTCCTCGAGATCACGAAGCCGGTTTCGGCCGCGTAGACCGTGCCGAGTCGCTGGGCTGACGCGATCTGCGCCAAGCGCCAGCCGAGGTTCATGGCGACACGTCCATGCGAATGGCCCGGTGGTGACATGCGGCGGAGCTCTCCTTCGACGAGCTCATAGCGCCAGCCGTCGTCGGGCAGGCGGAGCAGCTCGTCGGCGGTGACGGTTGCGACGGCGGTCGTCATGCGCGAATTGTACGCTCGGAGTCGCAGCCGGTCCCCCTCCGGTTGTCTCACAGCGCTCCGGCAGCGCTACGATGCGCGGCGTGGCGACCGCGAGAAGCGTCGTCGCGATGGAGCAGTCGGCGAGGGTGGGCCCGGGGAGGCTGAATGCAACGACGCACGTGGCATGAGATGGCATCGACGTCGCGGAGGATCGCAGCTGGGTTGTGCGGCGCGCTCTGCGTCGTCCCGCTTCTGGCCGGCCCACTTGCCGCCAGCGACTGGCCCTCCTGGCGAGGCGCCACCGGCAACGGTGCGGCGACCGAGACCGGGCTGGTCGACAGCTGGTCGCCGCCGACGGCGGCGTCGCCGGCGGGCGTCGGCCTGGCTTGGCGTCGCGATTTCGAGGGCCGCTCGACGCCGGTCGTTCACGACGGGCGCGTCTGCGCCGCGGGTCGCACCGGCAAGGACATCAGCCGCCAAGAGATCGTCGCCTGCTGGGACGCGGCGAGCGGCACGCCGCTGTGGGAACGGCGCTTCAACGTCTACTTGACGGCGGTGCCCTTCAACCGCGTCGGCTGGGCGAACCCGGTGTTCGACCCGGAGACCGGCTACCTCTACCACCATGGCGTCGACGGCCTGCTGGTCTGTCTCGACCCGAAGGACGGACACACCGTCTGGCAGCGCGAGCTGACCGAAGAGGTCGGGCACCTGAGCGGCTACGGTGGTCGCACCCAGACGCCGCTCGTTTTCGAGGACATGCTGCTGCTGTCGTTCGTCAGCGCCGGCTGGGGCGACCAGGCGGCGCCGCGCCATCGCTTCTTTGCCTTCGACAAGCGGACGGGAACGACCGTCTACGTCGCGACGCCGGGGACGGCGATGCCGTTCGACATGAACACGCAGGGCGGCCAGGTGATCGCCCAGGTCGGCGACCAGACGCTGATGATCGGCGGCAACGCGGACGGCATCCTCTACGCCGTGCAGGCGCGGACCGGAAAGAAGGTGTGGGAGCTCAAGCTGTCGGGCAACGCCTTGAATGCCACGCCGGTGGTCGACGGCACGACGGTGTACATGAGCCACAGCGAGGAGAACGTCGACGAGGGCACGCAGGGCCGGCTGGTGGCGATCGACGCCACCGGCAGCGGCGACGTCACCACGACGCATGAGCGGTGGCGGGTGAACGAGCTCGGCGCCGGCTTCGCGTCGCCGCTGGTGCACGACGGCCGGGTCTACGTCGTCGACAACTCGGCCAACCTGGTGGCGATCGACCAGAAGACCGGCAAGGAGCTCTGGCAATTCGACCTCGGCAACGTCGGCAAGGGTTCGCCGCAGTGGGCCGACGGCAAGGTCTGGGCGACCGAGGTGAACGGTCACTTCCACGTCCTGCGGCCGACCGCGGAAGGCGCGGTGCCGCTCGACCAGGACTTGATCAGCATGCCCAATGGTCACTATGCCGAGCTCTACGGCTCGGCCGCCTTTGCCGACGGGCGCGTCTTCTTCACCAGCGAGGAAGGCATCTACGCCCTCGGCAAGGCCGGCCCGCCGAGCGCTGGCAAGCCGGGTCGTGCAGCCAGCCAGGCTTTCGCGCCCCCGACCCCAACCGCCGGCGCGGTGTCGCAGTTGGTGGTGACGCCCGCCGAAGTGCTGCTGGCGCCCGGCGGCAAGGCAGTCTTCACCGTCCGTGCCTACGACGCCAACGGCAACCCGGTGACCGCAGGCGCAACCGCCTGGGCGACGACCCTGGTCGGCGCGCTCGACGGCGGCGTCTTCACCGCTGACCCGACGAAGGGTCTGCAGGCCGGAACGGTGACCGCCAAGATTGGCGAGGTGGTGGCAAACGCGCGCGTCCGGGTCGTCCCGCCGCTGCCCTGGAGGCTCGACTTCACCGCCCTCGAGGACGGCAAGGCGCCGCCGACCTGGATCGGCGCCACCGGCAAGTTTGCGGTCGCCACCCGCGACGGCGAGAAGGTGCTGACCAAGGCCCCGCTCGCCCGCGGCCTGCAGCGCAGTGAGGTCTACATGGGCCCGGCGACCTGGTCCGGTTACACCGTGCAAGCCGACCTCATGGGGCTCAAAGACGGCGCCCGGCTGCCCGACATCTGTCTGATCAATGGCGGCTACACCTTCGAGCTCATGGGCACCCACCAGAAGATCGAGCTGCGCGACTGGGCGTCGATGCTGCGGCTGGCCCGCGAGGCCCCGTTCGCCTGGCAGGCGGGGAGCTGGCTCCGGGTGAAGTTCCGCGTCGAGCCGGGTGCGGACAAGTCCGTGCTGCGCGTCAAGATCTGGCCGCGCGAGGCTCCCGAGCCCGCCGACTGGACGCTCCAAGCGGAAGACCCGGTGCCCATCCGCCAGGGCTCGCCGGGGATCTGTGGCTATTCGCCGTCGACGATCGTCTACGACAACCTCGAGGTCACGCCGAACTCATGAACGCACTCCGCTCGCTGTCCGGCCTGGCCCTGTTGGGCCTGGCCGCCACCTTGACGTCGCCGGCCGCCAGCGCTGCCACACCCACTGCCAGCCCGGCACCTGCCCCCAAGCCTGCCGCCGCGCCTGCCGCCGCGCCCAGCGTCGGCATGTTCGCCAACACGCCGGACCGCAACATGGCCGACGCCAACGCGCAGAGCGTCGCTGACGACTGGGACGTCGTCACCGGTCGCAACGTCAAGTGGGTCGCGGGCCTCGGCTCGCAGACCTACGCCGGGCCGGTGGTGGTCGGCGGCAGGGTCTATGTCGGCACCAACAACGAGGGAAAGAAGAACCCCAAGCTGACCGGCGACCGTGGCGTGGTGATGGCATTCGACGCCGCTACGGGCGCCCTGTCCTGGCAGGCGACACACCCCAAGCTCGAAGCGGGTCGCGTCAACGACTGGCCGCTGCAGGGCATCTGCTCGACGCCCTACGTCGATGGCCAGTATGTCTACTACGTGTCGAACCGCGCCGAGGTGGTCGCCGCCGATGTCGAGGGCTTCCGCGACGGTGAGAACGACGGGCCGTTCGCCACCGAGACCGACACTTCGGAGATCGACGCCGACGTCGTCTGGAAGCTCGACCTGATCAAGCAGCTCGACGTCTTTCCGCACAACCTGGCGGCGAGCAACCCACTGGTGGTCGACGACCTGATCTACGTCACCACCGGCAACGGCGTTGACGAGGGGCACATCAACATTCCGTCGCCCGACGCACCGAGCTTCGTCGCCGTCGACCGTCGGGACGGCAAGGTGGTGTGGAAGAGCAGCCTGCCGGGCGACACGATCCTCCACGGGACGTGGTCGAACGCCACCTACGGCGTCGCCAAGGGACGTCCCCAGGTGATCTTCGCCGGCGGCGACGGCTGGGTCTACAGCTTCGAGCCGAAGACCGGCACCCTGCTCTGGAAGTTCGACGCCAACCCGAAGGACGCCGTCTACGAGCTCGGCGGCCAGGGCACGCGCAACGAGATCATCGCCACCCCGGTCTTCTGGCAGGACAAGGTCTACGTCTCGGTCGGTCAGGATCCCGAGCACGGCGAGGGCATTGGCCACCTGTACGCGATCGACGCCACTGGCAGCGGTGACGTGACGACCACGGGTGCTCTGTGGCATCGCGGCGGCGACGACTTCCACCGCTCGATCTCGACCGCCGCCATCACCCCCGATGGCACGCTCTACGCCGCCGATCTCTCCGGCTACGTCTACTGCCTGAACGCGCTCACCGGCGAGCTCTACTGGACCTACAACGCGTACGCCGCGATCTGGGGCTCGCCCTACGTCGTCGACGGCAAGGTCTACATCGGTGACGAGGATGGCGACGTCGCCATCCTGCGTGCCAGCCGGAAGTACGAGCTGATCCGCGAGATCAACCTGGGCGGCTCGGTTTACACCACCCCAAAGGCGGTCGACGGCGTGCTCTACATCGCCGCGCGCACCAAGCTCTACGCCATCCAGCGGGGCGCCCAGAGCGCGCCACCGACGAAGGACAAGCCGTCGGCGGCCTCCAGCGAGCAGATGTAGGGCGTGGGCGACTCCGGACCGCGCGACCAGGTTGTTGCTGCCGTCGACCGCGCTCGCGAGCCAGCGGTCGCCGCGGCGCGTGAGCGTCTCGACGCCCACGTCCGCGAGATCGTCGCCTGGCACTTCGACCCGGCGACCGGCTGCCCGTTCTGGCTCGAACGCGCGAAGGGTCTCGGCTTCGATCCCCGTGCCGACATCGGGGGCTACGCCGACCTCGCCCGCTTCGGTTTCTTCGACGACGCCTGGCTGCGCGGCGGCCCGGTGCGCCGCTTTGTGCCGCGCGCCTACGCCGAGCGGCCGATCATGGTCTTCGAGACCGGCGGTACGACCGGCAGCCCGAAGTACCGGATCAACGTCGACGACTTCCGCCACGACTACGAGCAGTATTCGACGACGCTCTCGGACGTCACGTTTCCGCGCGGCGCCGACTGGCTGATGCTGGGTCCCACCGGCCCGCGGCGCCTGCGCCTCGCCGTCGAGCACCTGGCGCAGCACCGCGGCGGCATCGCCTTCCACGTCGACCTCGATCCGCGCTGGGTGAACAAGCTGGTGCGCTACCAACGCTTCGAGGAGCTCGACGCCTACAAGGAACACGTCATCCAGCAGGCGCTGACGGTGCTGCGCAACCACCGCAGCGTGCGTTGCCTGTTCACGACGCCGAAGCTGCTCGAGGCGCTGTGCCTGCGCATCGACCTGGTGGCTCACGGCATCACCGGCATCTTCTGCGGCGGCACCGAGATGGATGCCCAGTTTCACCGCTTCGCCCGCGAGGAGCTGGTGCCGGGGGTCGACTTCGTGCCGACCTATGGCAACACGCTGATGGGACTCGCCACCTGCCCGCCGTGGACGCCGGTGCAGGGCCACGAGATTCCGGACTATGAGATCCGGTACTACCCACCGCTGCCACGCGCCGTCTTCGAGCTGGTCGACCCCGACGATCCCGACCGCACCGTCGACTACGGGGCGACCGGCCGGGTGATGCTCACCACTCTCACCCGCGAGCTCTTCATGCCCCGTTTCCTCGAACGCGACGAGGGCGAGCGCGCGCCGCCCTGCGCCGCCTGGCCGTGGGACGGTGTGAGCGGCCTGCGGCCGTTCCGTCGCCTCGGCGAGAGCGTCGTCGTCGGCGTGTATTAGAGGTCGACCGCCCTTGCTGCACCTGCCACTGCTGCGGGCCGGTCGGGCTTACTCCAGCCTGTCTCGGAAGACGTTGCGCCATGTGGTGACGGGCGAACCGGTGGTCGCGGTGAGCCAGGCGTCGCCGGGGTTGGTGGCGCGAGATCTCGCCCACGCCGACGCCGCCCGACAGGTGTTGGCCCAGGTGTCGACCGCCGAGCTCCTGGCGATCGCCGACCGGGCGGCGACACTGTTTGCCGACGGCGACCTGCCGGTCGGTGACGACGAGTCGCTCCAGAGCCCCGCCGATTACCGACGTCAGCTGTCGGCGACCACGGGCCTGCCGCTGAGCCTCGCGACGCTGCAGATGGGTCGCTTGCGGGCGGCCCTCGAGAACCTGCCGACGACCCTGACGGGCCTGAGCGGCGGGCTGTCACCCGTCGAGCTCGACGCCGGCCATGGCCGACCGGCGGGCGTGCGTACGGCCATCGTGCCGACGACGCCCGTGCTCGGCGCCGTGTTGCCCAACAACTCGCCCGGCGTGCACGGCCTGTGGCAACCGGCCCTCGCCCTGCGCACGCCGGTGGCGCTCAAGCCGGGTGGCCGCGAGCCGTGGACCCCGTACCGCCTCGCGGCGGCCTGGATGGCGGCGGGCTGCCCGCCGGCCGCCTGGAGCCTCTATCCGGGCGACGTCGGCGTGGCGACCGAGCTCCTGCTGCGGTCGGGTCGCGCCCTCCTGTTCGGGGATGCCACGACTACCGCGCGCTGGGCGGCGCGTGGGCACGTCGCCGTCCACGGCCCGGGCTGGAGCAAGGTGATGTTCGGGCTCGACCAGGCCGCCGACTGGCCGCGCCATCTCGACCTGCTGGTGACCTCGATCGCCGGCAACGGCGGGCGGTCGTGTCTCAACGCCTCGGGCATCTGGCTGCCGCGCGAGGCGGGGCAGGGGAGAGCCCTCGGCAACGCCCTGGCGTCGCGCTTAGCGGCGATCGTGCCGCGGTCGCTCGACGACCCTGCGGCGGCCCTCGCCGCCTTCCCCGACGCCGCCGTGGCGCGGGCCATCGACGCCGAGATCGAGCGCGGGCTGGCCGCCGGCGGCGCCGTCGACCTCACCGCCGAGCTGCGCGGCACGCCACGCCTCGTCACCGTCGATGGTTGCACTTTCCTCCAGCCGACCCTCGTCCTCTGCGACGATCCCGACCATCCGCTGGCCCGCGCCGAGTACCTTTTTCCGTTCGCCGCGGTGGTCGAGGTGCCGGCGGCCGAGCTGGCCACGAGCCTTGGCCAGACGCTGGTGCTCACCCTGTTGAGCGAGGATCCCGTTCTGCTGGCCGCGCTGGCCGGCGACCCCCGCGTCGACAAGCTCAACCTCGGTGCGATCTCGACGCTGGCCGTCGACTGGCAGCAGCCGCACGAGGGCAACCTCTTCGACCTGCTCTACCGCCGCCGCGCGCTGACGGCGCCGGACGCCCACTGGCGCGTCGCGTAGCCGAGGGCGCCATGTCGAGCGCGCCGCTGCTACCTCCGGGCTCCTGGGACACCCGCCTCGGAGGCCAACGGATTACTTTTGGCGCGGGTTCGCTCGACCGCCTGGGTTCGCTCGCCACCGAGCTCACCCCGGCCAGCCACCGCCGCGCGCTGCTGGTCACCGACCCCGGCGTCCGCGCCGCCGGCCACGCCGATCGCGCCGCCGCCACGCTGGCGATGGCCGGCTTCGAGGTCGCCACCTTCGACGGTGTCGGCGAGAACCCGACCGCCGCCCACGTCGAGGCGTGCCGCCACGCGGCGTCCGTGCACCGCACCGACCTCTTCGTCGCCGTCGGCGGCGGCAGCGCCATGGACTGCGCCAAGGCGGCCAACCTGCTGCTCACCAACGGCGGGCGGATCGAGGACTTCTGGGGCTTCGGCAAGGCAAGCCGGGCCCTCCTGCCGGCGATCGGTGTGCCGACGACGGCTGGCACCGGTAGCGAGGCGCAGTCGTACGCCCTGATCTCGCAAGAAGGCACGCATCGGAAGCTCGCCTGCGGCGACGAGAAGGCGCGCTTTCGCCTGGTCATCCTCGACCCCGACCTGGTCGCCACCGCCCCGCCCCGCGTGCAGGCTCTCGCCGGCATCGACGCCGTCGTCCACGCCATCGAGAGCCACGTCTCCACCCGCCGCAATCCCCTGTCGGCACTCTTCTCCCGCGAAGCGTGGCGCCTCCTGGCCACCGCCCTCCCGGCCCACGACCCGGCCGACATGCTCCTCGGCGCCCACCTCGCCGGCCACGCCATCGAGCTGTCCATGCTCGGCGCCGCCCACGCCTGCGCCAACCCCTTGACCGCCCGCTTCGACGTTCCGCACGGCGCTGCCGTCGCCCTGATGTTGCCGGCTGTCGTGCGCTGGAACGCCGGGGAGTCGCCGGCACGGGAGCTCTACCGGGACCTCATGGCCGCCGTCGGACGACCGCAGGCCGGCGCGGAAGGCCTGGCCGGTTGGTTCGAGGGCGTCCGCGCGGCGGCCGGCCTGCCGGCGACGCTCGCCGAGGTCGGGGCCGAGGCGGCGGCGCTGCCACAGCTTGCCGCCGAGGCGGCTGAGCAGTGGACGGCGGGCTTCAATCCGCGGCCGGCGGGGGTCGAGGAGCTATTGGGCCTGTACCGGGTCGTCGGCTAGCGGCCGCGTTTTCGGTTGTCGGCCCGATCGGGCGGCGGTCAGATCTTCCCCGCGTTCGGCACCTAGGGGCTCGATCGCAAGTGAGAACTGGACGGAGGACAGCAATGCGCCGCGGCAACCTGGATTGGAGCACCCAGTCGCCGACGCCCCCCTTGACCGCGCCCCTCGCCTCACGGTGAAGTGGAGCCATGAGACCCAGACCAGAGATGTCCTCCACGGGGGCCTATACCGCAGCCGGACGCACGTTCGAGATTCGCGAGTGGCGCGAAGGTGAGGACTACCGGGCAGCCGCGTTCGAGGACGGGACCAAGGTCACCGCGCCGGCGACGCTCACCCCCGGTGAAGCCGAGAACCTCGAAATGCAGGGGCACAGTAACCCGATGACCGTCCTGCACCGGAGCGTCGTGAGCGCCATCGCAGGGTTGACCGGAGTCAAGACGAGCGAGGTACGGCCGATCGAGCTTCCATCGAAAGCGCCGAAGGAGACGCCATGACGGCGTGCCAGCCAGCGACCGGCCATGGAGATCAGCCGTCCACTCTCGGTGGTCAATACCCAGGGGGTCGAACAGGGCCCGACGGGTTTACTCCGGCAGCGACATGCCCGTGGCTCGGGCCAGGATCTCGGTGAGGACGGCGGCGCCTACGCTGTCGTAGATGAAGCTCTTGCCGGGCGGGGTGACGACGGGTCGACCAGGCCAGCCGTCCCCGAGGTCGTGTGGTACGGCCTCTCGGGCCCGCCGGCGAGCGCTGCGGCAGCAGCCAAGAAGTCGCCACCGAGGCGGGCGATAGCCGCGGCCGCGAGGGTGATGAGCTACGCCGCGACGTCATGCGCCGGGGCGTCTCGGGACCAGCCGACGCACCATCAGTCCGTGGCTGGTGGCGACGAAGCCAGCGTCGAGGAGGAAGGGGGCGATTGGGCTCTCGGCGGCAGGGCGGCCGTCGATTTCGGCGAGCAGCAGGGCGCCGCCGCGCAGCCTGCCGCCGTCTGGCGTATCGACCGACCGTCCGCCGAGCTCGCCGGGCTCGCGGTGGGCGCTGCGGGCGAGCGCGGCGAGGCGCTCGGCGAGGGCGCGGGCGCGGCGCGCGCGGTCGACCTCGTCGTCGGGGAGGAAGGTGAGGAGAGCACGACCGCCGCGCGGCAGATAGCCGGCCAGGGCGCCGTCGACCAGGATGACGCGGGCGCCGACCACGCGCAGCAGTTGCCGTCCGCTGGCGGTGGCGCTGGCCGGCGGGTCGGGCCAGCGCAACAGACCGCCGAATGGGTTGGCCGGATCGGTAGCGGCGAGGACGACGACTTCGGCCTCGGGCGACGGCTCGCGCAGGCTGCGCAGCAGCTCGAGGGCGGCCGGCTGCGCGAACTGCATCGCGCCGACGCCGGCCGCGAAGTAGCCCCGACGCACGCGGCCGGCCTCCTCCAGGCGCTTCAAGACCTCGTAGACGCCACTCCAGCCGCCCGGGAGATTCTCGCTGGTCGCCAGACCGCGGGCGACGACGCCATGGCGGGCGAGGAGCTGCTGGGCCGTCGCGGCGGCCCAAGCGGTCGTGCTCAGCGGCTCGGCGGTGGAGGTCGGCAGACGTTCGCGGGTGAGCGACCAGCGGCCCTCGGCGCCGGCTGGCAGTGCGCGGCGGGGCCGAAAGCCCACGCCGCCGCCGCGCTCGGGATGACGACGCTGACGGTCGGCCGGGGCGACGTAGCCGCGTAGCGCGCGGATCGTGTCGTTGGCCACCAGGCCGCGCCAGACGAGGCCCCAGAGGCTGTCGAGGAGATCGCTGGGAAAGCCGCCGCCGAGCTCGTCGCGGAGGGCGGGGAAGAACAGGGCGCCGCGCCGGCCGAGGGCGGTCAGGATGCGCTCCTCGGTGGGGGTGAGGTCGCCGACAGTCGGCAGCCGCCAAAGGGCGGGCAGCTGGTCGGCGAGATAGAGCGCCAGCCGGCCGTCGTGCTCGCCCAGGGGCTCGAGGCCCACCCACACCACCTCGCCGGCGGCGACCAGGGTGTCGAGATCCTCGGGCTGGTAGCCGTCGAGACGGGCGGGGAGGATCTCGCTCTCGAGCAGCGAGGCGGCGAGGGGGGCGCCGGCGAGCCGCTCGACGGTGTCGAGCAGGGCGTCGAGGCCGCGACGTCGCCGGCTGGTGCCGTGCCAGGCCTGAACCAGGCGCCCGAGGATGGCGGGCGCGACCGGTTCGACCTCGCGGCGCAGGCGCGCCAGGGACCGCCGGCGGAGCTGCGCGAGGACGTCGGGGGCGCACCACTCGCGACCCTGGCCGCCGGGACGGAAGGCGCCCTCGGCGAGCCTGCCGGCGGCGACCAGGCGACGGAGCGCGGGCTCGAGCGTCGCCGGCGCCACACCGTAGCGAGCCGCGAGCTCAGCCGTGCCGAACGGCCCGTGGGTGCGGGCATAGCGGGCGACGAGCTCCAGCAAGGGTTCGGTGACGGCGGCGAGGAAGGCGGCAGGGAGCCCAGGCGGCAGCGGCAGACCGAGGGCGTCGCGCACCTGGCTCGCATGCTCGACCGCGAGGTAGCGACCGCCTCCTGGAAAGGGCAGCAGGAGGACCCGGCGAGCGGCGACCAGCTCGTCGATCGTCGCCGCCAGACTCGGCGTGGCGCTGCGCTCGGTGAGCTCCGCCCGGCTGAGGTCGCCGAGCCGCAGCAGCAGATCGTGGAGGCCGTCGGTCGAGCGGGCGGCGAAGCGGGGGTCGGTGTGCTGCAGCTCCGCCTCGACGGCGGCGACGACCTCGGGGTCGAGCAGCTCGCGAAGCTCGACGTCGCCCAGGAGCTCGCGGAGCTGCCCGTGGTCGATGGCGAGAGCCGCTGCCCGCCGCTCGGCGAGCGGGGCGTCGCCGTCGTAGAGGAAGTTGGCGACGAAGCCGAAGAGGAGCGAGGTGGCGAACGGCGACGGCCGCTCGCTGGTGCGCGTCACCACCCGAATCCGCCGCTCCTCGACGGCGCGCAGCGTGGCCACCAGCGCCGGCAGGTCGAAGCGGTCGCGCAGGCACTCCCGGTAGGCCTCGAGCAGCATCGGGAAGCTGCCATAGCCGGACGCCACCGCGAGGAGGTCGGCGGCCCGCTTGCGCAGCTGCCAGAGCGGGGCGCGGGCGCCAGGCCGCCGCTTGGGCAACAGCAGGGCACGGCCGGCGACCTCGCGGAAGGTGGCGGCGAACAGCGCGCTGCCTCCCAGCTGGCGGAGGATCAGACGCTCGACGTCGTCGGCCGCCGGCACGAACAGGGAGGGATCGAACGGCGCGTCGGTGTCGACCAGGCGGACGACGAAGCCGTCGTCGGTCCACATCGACTCGACGTCGACGGCGAGCTCTTCGCGCAGCCGGCTGGTGACCGCCATCGTCCACGGCGCGAGCACCTGGCCGCCAAGCGGCGACAGGACGCAGACGCGCCAGTCGCCGAGCTCGTCGCGACAGCGCTCGATGACGATGGTGTGCTCGTCCGGCACCACGCCGGCGGCGTCGCGTTGGTCGGCGAGGTAGGCAAGCAGGTTGTCGGCGGCGCGCTCGTCGAGGTCATGGTGACGCACCAGCTGTTCCGCGGCTGCCGCCGGTGGCAGCTCGCCGAGCTCGCGCATCAGGCAGCCGATGCGCTGTCCGAGCTCGAGCGGACGCGCCGGGCCGTCGGCCTTCCAGAACGGCATGCGACCGGGCTCGCCCGGGGCGGGGGTGACGAACACACGGTCGTGGGTGATCTGCTCGATGCGCCAGGTCGAGGCGCCGAGGATGAAGGTGTCGCCGGCCTTCGACTCGAACACCATCTCCTCGTCGAGCTCGCCCACGCGATGCTGCGCCGCCGGCTTGCCGTCAGCGGTGGCGAGAAAGACCGCGTAGAGCCCGCGGTCGGGGATGGTGCCGGCGTTGGTGATCGCCACCCGCTTGGCGCCCTCACGCGACGAGAGCACGCCGCGCAGGCGGTCCCAGGTGAGCCGCGGACGGAGCTCGGCAAACTCATCGGACGGGTAGCGGCCCGAGAGCATGTCGAGCACGCCCTCGAAGCTCGCCCGCGGCAGCTCGGCGAAGGGGGCGGCGCGGCGGACCAGGGCGTAGAGCTCGTCGACCGGCCAGGTGTCCATGCTGACCGCGGCGACGACCTGCTGCGCCAGCACGTCGAGCGGGTTGCGCGGGTAGCGGGTGCTCTCGACGGCGCCCTCGTGCATGGCGCGGGTGATCGCCGCGCAGGCGACGAGGTCGCCGCGGTACTTGGGAATGATGACGCCGCGGCTGACGGCGCCCACCTGGTGGCCGGCCCGGCCGATGCGCTGTAGCCCGGAGGCAACGGACGGCGGCGCCTCGATCTGCACCACGAGGTCGATCGCGCCCATGTCGATGCCGAGCTCGAGGGAGCTGGTCGCCACCAGCCCACGGATCCGGCCCGACTTCAGGCGATCCTCGATCTCCACCCGTTGGGCGCGGGCGAGCGAGCCGTGGTGGGCGTACACCAGCGTCTCTTCAGCCAGCTCGTTCAGCGCGCCGGCCAGACGTTCGGCGACGCGACGGCTGTTGACGAAGATCAGCGTCGAGCGATGGGCGCGGACGAGCGCGAGAAGCTGGGGGTGAATCGCCGTCCAGATGCTGGGCCGCGGCGGTGCCTGTGAGGTCGGGCCGCTCGGGATCTCGGCGGCTGGCGGCAACGGGCGCGCCATGTCTTCGACCGCCACCGCCACGGTGAGGTCGAGGCGCTTGGGCTCGCCGGCGTCGACGATGTCGACATGGCGGTCGCCGCCACCGAGAAAGCGGGCGACTTCCTCGAGCGGTCGCTGCGTGGCCGACAGGCCGATGCGCTGGAGCGGGCGTCGGGCGGCGGCGCCGGCCTCGGCTCCGTCGGCCGCGCCGCCGGCGATCAGCGCCTCGAGCCGTTCGAGCGAGAGCGCGAGGTGGCTGCCGCGCTTGGTGGGCACCAGGGCGTGGATCTCGTCGATGATCACCGTCTCGAGGTGGCGCAGGGTCTCGCGCGCGGCGGAGGTCAGCAGCAGGAACAGCGACTCCGGGGTGGTGATCAGGATGTCGGGAGGGTGTCTCGCCATCGCCGCCCGCTCGCGCTGCGGCGTGTCGCCGGTGCGGATGGCAATCGTGACGTCGCGGAAGGGGACGCCGCGAGTCGCCGCGATGCGGGCGATGCCGGCGAGCGGCGCCCGCAAGTTGCGCTCGACGTCGACCGCCAGCGCCTTGAGCGGGGAGACGTAGAGAACCCGAGTCGGTACGTGCGGCGCCCGCGTCCGCGTGGTGACCGGGGTCGCCGGCGCCGCCGTTGCCGGCACGTCGCCGGCGGACGGGAACAGCAGCCGATCGAGGGCGTGGAGGAACGCGGCCAGCGTCTTGCCGCTGCCGGTGGGCGCCAGCAACAGGGTCGACGCCCCGGCGACCAGTGCCGGCCAGGCCATCGCCTGGGCCCGGGTGGGTGCGGGGAACGAACCGGCGAACCACTCGCGGACGGCGGGGTGAAACGGCAGCAGGGCGCCGTGCTCGCGCGGCCCGCGCGTGTCGCCGTCTTCTGCCGCCCTGCTGTGCTCACTTACCGTGGTCATGGGTCGCCGGATTGTGTGTCTCGACCGTCCCGCGGCGCAAACCCTCGAACACGAATGGCCGTAGGATCGGGGTCCCGCCGCTTTCGACGTTTGCGTCGGCGGTCCTTCACATCAACCGACAGGAGATCCGCCCCATGCCACGACGGTTGCGTACCGTGCTCGCCTCCACCGCCCTCCTCGCCCTCGGCTTCGCCGCCGGCGCCTGGGCGGGCAAGAAGAACCCGGTGACCTCGGCCCTCTACCAGGGGCAGGCGCCGGCTGCGGCGTCCGCCGCGCTGCTCGACGTCGCCAAGCGCCAGGCCGAGGATGGCAGCTGGGAGAACCTGGCGGTCGCCCGCGTGCTCTACCTCACTGGCCAGAAGGCGGCGGGGCAAGCGGTGATCGACCGCGTGCTGGGCGCCAAGAAGGTGGCCGCCGGCGACGTCGTGCGCGTCGCGCGGATCTACGCCGAAGCCGGCGAATGGGACAAGGCGCGGCCGCAGTACGACCGTGTGATCGAGATGAAGCCCGAGGACCAGGATTGGCTGGCCGAGGTCGGTGCGCAGTACCTGGTGCACGGCGACCGCGCCAAGGCCGAGGAGCTCTTCGACCGCTCGTTCAAGCTCGAGCCGGAGAGCCTCTACAACACGCTACGCGCCGCCGGTGCCTACGGCGGCCTGGCGCCGCGCGAGTAGGCCGTTCGCGCCGGCCGCCGGCGCGGCACTGACTCGTCTTGACGGTTTCCGAGCCTCGTTCCATGTCGCTCGTCGGCACCCGCATCGCCCACTTCCTGATCGAGGAGCAGATCGGGCAGGGCGGCATGGGCGCGGTGTACGCCGCCGTCGACGAGCGGCTGAAGCGGCGGGTGGCGCTCAAGGCGCTGCGTCGCGACCGCGTCGGCGCCGAGGCGCGTGCGCGCTTCCTGCGCGAGGCGCGCATCCTCTCGCAGCTCGACCATCCGAATGTCTGCCGGGTCTACGAGTACCTGCCGGGGGCCGAGGCCGACTACCTCGCCCTCGAGCTGGTGGCCGGCCGCAGTCTGCGCGAGCTGCTGGCGAGCGGCGAGGTCGCGACGCTCGCCTGGGCCAGTCGGCTGTCGATTGCCGAGCAATTGGCGCAGGCGCTGGCCGCGGCCCACGCCAAGGGCATCGTCCATCGCGACCTCAAGCCCGAGAACGTCATGCTGACCCCGTTCGGCGGCGGCGAGGGCTACCGCGTGAGGGTGCTCGATTTCGGCCTGGCGCACTCCGGAAGCGACGAGCCGCCGCCCCCGGGCGGCGGGCCCTGGAGCGAGCCGGTCGGCGTCGGCGGCGTCGGCTCGTCGACCCCGACGCTCGCCCTGCCGCCGTCGCCAGGGCCGCCGGCATCTTCCCCGGCGGCCGCGTCTGGGCCGGCCGCCCTCGCCTGGCACTCGAGCTACGTGGAGACCGAGCACGGCAGCCTGATCGGCACCCTGGCCTACATGAGCCCCGAGCAAGCGCGGGGTGAGGCGGCGACGCCGGCGAGCGACGTGTACGCCCTCGGCTTGCTGCTCCAGGAGCTGTTCACGGGCGAACGGGCCTACCCGGCCGACACCCCGTTCCTGAGGCTCCGCGAGCGAGTGGCGGGCGGNNGAGCCGCTTCGACCGCGACTTGGCGGCGCTGCTCGGACGCATGTTTGCCGCCGACCCGACCGGCCGACCGACGGCGGCCGAGGTCGCGCTGCGGCTGGTGGCGCGCCGCGCCCGTCCGGCGCGGCGACTGCGCCGAGGTCTGGCTGCCGCCGCGCTGCTGCTCGTCGTCGGCGGCTTGGCCAAGTACGCGTGGGACCTGCGGCGCGAGCGCAACCGCGCGCTCGCCGCGCAGACCGCGGAGGCCGCGTCACGTCGCCAGGCGGAGGCGGTGGCGCATTTCCTGGTCGACCTGTTCGAGGTCAACGATCCCAGTCACTCCCGAGGCGCGACGGTCACCGCCCGCGAGCTCCTCGATCGTGCCGCCGAGAAGCTGCCGCAGCAGCTCGCCGATCAACCCCTGGTGCGCGCCAGGATGGCCGGCACCATGGGCGTCGTCTACTGCCGTCTGGGCCTCTACGACCGCGGTGTCGAGCTGGCGACCTCGGCGCTCGCCACGCGGCGGGCGGCGCTGCCGGAGGACGACCTCGAGGTGGCCGAGGCCGAAGGCGATCTGGCGACTTGTCTGGTCGATCAGGGCAAGCTCGAGGAGGCGGCGAGCCTCAACACCCAGGCGCTGACGACGCGCGAGCTCCGCCTTGGCAAGGTGCACGCCGACGTCGCGCAGACGCTGTCGAACCGCGGCCTGGTCTTCTGGCACCTGGGGCGGCTCGAGGAGGCCCAGGCAGATCTCGAGCGGGCGCTCGAGATCTGGCGTGCGACCAAGGGCGAGGAGAGCACCGAGGCCAGCCGGGCGCTCAACAACCTCGCCGAGGTGGCCAAGGAGTCCGGCCGGCCTGCCGACGCCGAGACTCTGCTGCTGCGGTCGCTGGCGATCAAGGAGAGGCTGCTGGCGGCGAACGACCCACTCCTCGCCTCGACGCTCAACAACCTGGGCGAGATCGAGCTCGCTATGACTCGTTACCCGGAGGCCGAGGCTCACTTCGACCGCGCCTTGGCAATCTGGGAGCAGGCGATGGGCCCGCAGCACCCCAATGTGGCGGTGGCGCTCAACAACCTTGCCGCCGTCTACGACGAGACGGAGCGCTCGCCCGCCGCCGAGGCCATGTACCGCCGCGTGTTGGCGATCTACCAGCAGGCCTTCGGCGCGGACCATTACGGCGTCGGCATCGCACGCAACAACTTGGCAGACGTCTGCAAGGGCCAGGGGCGCTTGGCGGAGGCTGAGCGCGAGTACCGACTGTCGCTGGCCGTCTTCGAGAAGGCGCTGGGCGCCAAGCACGCGCTGTTGGCTCACCCGCTGCTGGGCCTTGCCGAGTGTGCCGCCCTCGACGCCGACGCGCTGGGTCGCTCGCCGCGGGCCCATGGGCGACGGCTGGCGGCGGTGGACTTTGCCCGTCGGGCGGTGGCGGTACGCGAGCAGGCGCTCGGTGCGGTTCACCCCGACACCGTCGCCGCGCGCAAGGAGCTCGCCGAGCTCGTCGCCGCTGCCGCTCACTGAGGTTCGACCGCGGGAGAGGTTTCGACTGCAGGTAGTGCGCCCCGCGTGCGGGTGGGAAAATTGCCTACCCGTTCGCGCGGCAATCATGGTAGACTACCATCCGTATATACCGGCTACGGTCTGACAACCTGCTCGCGGCGCTCTGGCGCCACCGAGCACTCCGATGGAGGGGACAATGAACAGAGCTCGTACCCTGGCAGCATTGGCGATGGGATTGACGCTGGCGTCCGCCAGCCTGGCGCTCGATCAGGAGCGCGGCAACGCCGGTGACGGCGTCGCGCGGGCGATTAGCACCGGCGGCGGCGTGCAGTGGCAGATCGCGGTGAGTCATGCCGGCGGCACGCTGACGGTGAGCGGGCCCGATGGCGTCGTCGTGCGTCGCACCTTCGCCAATGGTGAGACGCCCTCGCTCGACGTCTGGTCCCGTGATGGCAAGGCCATGCCGGATGGTAACTACCGCTACGAGCTGGTGCTGGCGCCGCGGGTCGATGCCCAGGCGGGGACCCCGACCGCCGCCGACCGGGCGCAGGGCGGCGGTGGCAACCTCGGCAAGGGCCGGGTGGTCTCTGGTTCCTTCGCCATCATCGCCGGCAGCGTGAAGGTGGCTGGCGACACCGAACCTCGCAACCTCACGCCAGCCGCGGTGACGCCGACCGCCGGTGGCCCAACCGCTCCCGACGACCAGGTCATCGCGGACGACCTCATCGTGCAGGGCAGCATCTGCGTCGGCTTCGACTGCGTCAACAACGAGAGCTTTGGGTTCGACACCATCCGGATGAAGGAGAACAGCACCCGGATCAAGTTCGAGGACACGAGCGTCGGCGCCTTCCCGTCCAACGACTGGCAGCTCACGGCCAACGACTCGGCAAGTGGTGGCGCCAACAAGTTCTCGATCGAAGACATCACCGGCTCCCGGGTCCCGTTCACTGTGACCGCTGGCGCCGCGACCAACTCGATCTTCGTCGACAGCACCGGCCGCGTCGGCTTCCGCACGTCGACACCGGTGCTCGACCTCCACGTCGCCACCAGCAACACGCCCGCCATGCGGCTCGAGCAGACGAACGCGGGTGGCTTCACCGCCCAGACCTGGGATGTCGCCGGCAACGAGGCCAACTTCTTCGTCCGCGACGTCACTGGCGGCTCGCGCCTGCCGTTCCGCATCCGGCCGGGCGCGCCGACCAGCTCGATCGACATCAACGCCAGCGGCGATGTCGGCATCGGCACGGGCAGCCCGGGCGCCAAGCTCGACGTCCGTGGGTCGAGCGTCACCTCGGACATCTTCGTGGCGATCGGCACCAACCCCGCTGCCGGGCCGTCGTTCAACCTGGGCTATTCCGGTGCGTCGTTCGGCGAGGGTTCGGCCTTCCTGAACGTGCGGCCCGATGCGTCGGCAGTGGCCCCCAACCCGTCACTGCGCTTCGCCACCTCGAACACCGTGCGCATGATCATCGACAACGAGGGCTTCGTGGGCCTCGGCACCTGCAACCCCGCCAATCCGATCGAGCTCTGTGGCACCACTGCCCGGCTGACGGCGGGCGGGGTCTGGCAGGACGCCTCGAGCCGCACGCTCAAGCATGACATTCAGCCGCTCGACGGCGCCCTGGCGCTGTCGACGCTGGCTGCTCTGACGCCGGTGCAGTACCGCTACAACGCTACCCCCGACGATCCGACGGTCGGCTTCATCGCCGAGGATGTGCCGGACCTGGTGGCCACTCCCGACCACAAGGCCCTGTCGGCAATGGACATCGTCGCGGTGCTCACCCGCGTCGTGCAGCAACAGCAGGCGACCATCGACCAGCTGTCGAAGAAGGTCTCGGCGCTCGAGAGCCGCGACAAGAACTGACTTCGGACCCCCACGCGGTCGTGGGGGGTGTGAAAGGCGGCCAACCGGCCGCCTTTCGTGTTCGTGTGCCCAGCATGACTGTGGACGAGGAGATGCAAGTCCTCTGGGGAATGAGGTCGCTCGGACCCCGAGCGAAGCACAAGGCGGCAGCCGCGAGGCTGGAGCTGAAAGAAGTGCGTAGCCGAGTCACGGGTCGACGAACAGGAAGCGGATACGAGGCACTGCCAACCGGGACGAGCGGGCCAATGGCCGCGAGGCTCCAGCGACCAAGGGGTGGTGGTGTAGATCCGACGATTGCGTGGCGAAGGCCCACAGTCTTACCTTGGTAAACCTCAACGCTACGAACCGCCGGATGCGGACCCGCATTCCGGTGGTGTGGGAGGGGAGCGGCGGGGTGACCCCGCCGTCCCCTATCCCGATCTGGCCGCTTGGCGCCGCCTGCGGGTTCGCTAGCGCGCCAGAAGCTGCGCTGCCGGTACCGAGGCCGCAGGCCAGGGCGCGAAGCGCACGATCGGATCCGGGCTAGCCAGCGGCGAGGCCGAGCAGCGCGCGCACGGCGCCGATCACCGCGCGTTGTTCGTCGTCGGTCATGGAAACATAGGTGGGAAGGCGCACGAGGCGGCGGCTCATCTCCTCGGTGACCGGCAGCATGCCGCGACGGTAGCCGAGCTTGGCGCCCATAGGCGACTCGTGGAGCGGTACGTAGTGGAAGACGGCGTTGATGCCGCGCGCCGCGAGACCGGCCAACATCGCGTCGCGGCGGGACTCGTCCGGGAGCAGCAGGTAGAAGAGGTGGCCATTGTCGAGGCAGTCGGCGGGGACCACCGGCAGCCGCACCAAGCCCGACTCCTCGGCCTCGGAGAGGGCCACTCGGTAGGCGCTGGCGATGGCGCGGCGGCGGGCGAGGACGGCACCGGCCTGCTCGAACTGGGCCAGTAGGAAGGCGGCCACGAGCTCCGACGGCAGGTACGAGGAGCCGACGTCGACCCAGGTGTACTTGTCGATCTGACCGCGGAAGAACTGGCTGCGGTTGGTACCCTTCTCGCGCAGGATCTCGGCCCGGGCGATCAGCGCCTCGTCGTCGCGGATGAGCAGTGCGCCACCCTCGCCGGCGAGCAGGTTCTTGGTCTCGTGAAAGCTCAGCGCGCCGAGGTCGCCGATGCCGCCCAGGGGCCGACCTCGCCAGGTCGAGCCGATCGCTTGTGCCGCGTCCTCCACCACCCGCAGATCGTGCTTGCGGGCAAGGGCCAACATCGGTTCCATGGCGCAGGCGACGCCGGCGTAGTGCACGGGGACCAGCGCTCGCGTGCGATGTGTGATGGCGGCCGGGACCTGCGACTCGTCGAGATTGAGAGTGTCCGGGCGGATGTCGACGAACACCGGGCGGGCACCGCGCAGGACGAAGGCGTTGGCCGTCGACACGAAGGTGTACGACGGCATGATGACTTCATCTCCCGGGCCGACGCCACAGAGCAGGGCCGCCAGCTCGAGGGCGCCGGTGCACGAGTGCACGAGCAGCGCCCGTCGACAGCCGATGGCCGCCTCGAGCCAGGCTTCGCAGCGTTTGGTGAACGGGCCGTCGCCGGCCAGCCGGGAACCGGCGACCGCGGCGGTGATGTACTCGAGCTCACGGCCGACGAAGCTCGGGCGGTTGAAGGGAACGTGGGCAGTCATCAGGTCACCGGTGCGGGCTGTCGGTGCTCAGCGCGCAACCAAAGCCGGTCGCGCCGTAGCCGTTGCCGTTGTAGAGCATCGCCCAGGTCGCCCCGTGACGGAACACGGCGGGGTAGGCTTGCATGTCGGCGTCCCAGTGGCCGCGGGGCGGTGCGGCCAGCGGCAGCCGCTGCCAGGCGAGACCGTCCGGCGACTCGGCGTAAGCCAGGCGGTACCGCGCGCCGCGGACACAGAACCACATGCGGTAGCGGTCGCCGTCGCGCACGACGCAAGGGCGGCCAATCGCGTGCTCAGCGGGATCGGCGAATCCCAGGACGGCGGCGCCGTCGCGCCGCCAGGCCAGGCCATCGGCCGACTCGGCGTGCTTGACCAGGTAGTGGTGCCGAGGTCCGTCCGGAGTCAGCTCCCAATGGGTTGCCGAGACGTACCACATGCGCCACCGCCCTTCCTCGCGGAGCACCCACGGCGAAGCGCAGAGAACGGGGTCCGCTGCGTTGCGGTCGAGGAGGGGAGCTGGCGAGTACCGGCGAAACGTCTGCCCCGCGTCCTCGCTGACCGCCATCCCGATGGCGAGATAGAACGGCACGGTGCGGCCGAGCATCCAGCCGGTGTAGTACAGGAGCCAACGGTCACCGTCGACCACCAGCGAGGACATCGAACAGCCGCTCTCGTCGAAGGCGCCCATGCCACCCGGCCGAAGCAGCGGCTCTGGCGTGGCGCTGCCAGGCTCGACCGCCAAGGGGTCGAGGGCGAGCGTGCAGGCGCCGATCGCGGATCGCCCGGCCGCGTCGCGGCCGGAAAAGAAGACGCGCTGTCGGCCGGCGCCGAGCGCCTGGGCAAACGGCAGCGCGGCGTAGCCGTGCAGCCAGTCGGGAGCGGTCGCGGCTGGGAACAGGTGGTGGCCGTGGGACCACCTCCCACCCGTGAGCAGGCCGCTCTCAGGCACCCGAACGCCCTGCGTCGTAGGCGGATTCACTGCGACCAAGACACAGTGCCCGCGTCGCCTCGGGGCCGATCCAGAACAGAGGGTCGAGCACGGAGAGCGGCTGGCGACAGGATCCCGGACGCGGGTACGGATAGTCGCCGTAGATGACGTAGCGCAGCCCATGGCCGGCGGCGATGAAGCCGGTCGGCTCGATGTAGGCCTGCGCCCGCGGGCCCGACAGGTAGGTGCCGGCGTGGAGGCGCTGGCAGATGGCGAGCAGTCGTTCCTGGCGGGTGCCTGAAACGTCGGTGAGGGTCGAGCTGCGCAAGAACGTTGGGGCAATCCCCAGCCACGCGGCCACCTGCTCGCCGAGCTCGACCGTCAGTGCCGCGAGCTGCGTCCACGGACGGCTCAGCAGCTCTTCGAGCGGCGGCCACAGGCGCGCGAAGAAGGGTGCCTGGGCGTAGCAATGACGCAGGGTGGCGAGATGGCGGCGGGCCCATGGGATGCTGTTGTCGAGGGCCACGTCGCAGATCAGCTGGTCGAAGCGCCCGCGGCTCTGCACCGGCACGGTCAGCCAGCTGGCAACGCCGTCGCGGCCGGCGACCTGGTTGCGGTTGCGCCAGTCCCTCCTCGTGTACTGCACGTCGTCGTACCAGACCCAGACATCTGCCTGGGCCATGAGGTCGAAGTAGCCAACCCAAGGGAAATAGTTGGGTTGCTCGATGACGACGACCGGGGCCTTCATCAGCCGATCGTCCCCGGGCGAGCCTGACGGCGCCCGCGGTAGAGGCCGACCGAAAGCTCGAACAGAGGGTAGTCGTGGCGCAGGGCGAAGGCACGGGTCCCGCATCGTTCGGCGAGCCGCGCGATGGTCGCTGGATCGAGGTAGTAGAGGTGGTCTCGGCGCACGTCGAGGATGGTGGTGAGGGCGTTGAAGGCCGTCGCCGAGCGGCACAGTCGATACATCTCCTCGACCGTCCGCTCGACGTACGCGGCCCAGGTCGCCGTGGCGGTTGCTTGGCGCACGTTGAACGTGCCGGAGGCGAGGACGTAGTCATAGGACGCGCCCTGTGCGAGCAGGGTCGAGGTGTCGGCGAGCTCGGCCGTGCCGCTGCCGAACCGGCGTTCGCAGGCAGCGACCATCTCAGGGCAGATGTCGATGCCGTGGTAGCGCACCGCCAATCCAGCTTCCTGGCAGTGCGCCAGGAGCTCGCCATCGCCGCAGCCGACGTCGAGCAGGCTCGGTGGCTCGGCGGCCGGCGGATCCCGCGGGCTGGTGAACGCCAACAGCTCGAGCAGGATGACGAGGCGAAGGCGCTGCGACGCCGCGTCGTTCCAGTCCATGGCCCGCGGCCCGCTGCCGTGCGCCGCGAGCGTGGCGCGGTAGTAGGCGGCTGTGGCGGCCAGTGGCGCAGGGGCGTCCGGCAGATGCCTCACTGCGTCGGATCAACCCTGGCCGCCCCGGTAGAGCCTCTCGGCCGGTGGCCGGTAGTACTCGTCCAGGCTCGCTGGCACGCGCGTGTAGCCGCCGAGAAGTTGTTGCGTGCGCGGGGGCAGGGCCAGCAGACGGTCCTCCCCGAGCGCCCGCACGTAGTCGATCTGGGGCTTGAAGTAGGAGCGGGTGAACTGCTGGTTCAGGGCCAGGCGGACGTCGGGCGAGCGGTTGACGCCAGCGGCGTGCCACAGGGTCGAGTCGAAAACCACCATCGCGCCGGCGCGGCAGAGCGCCGGCACGGCCTGACGCCGCAGGTACTCGGCGGCTGGCGGAGTGAACGACTGATGAGTTCCCGGGACCAGCAGGGTGGCGCCGTTGTCGGCGCGGAACGGGTCGAGGGCGAAGAAGGTGTTGATCGAGCAGAGGTAGCCGTTCAGCACCCGCGGAAAATCAGGATGGAAGCGCAGCTGGAAGATGTCCGGCGGGGCGCCTGCCGGCGGCAGCGGGGGCAGCGCCAGGCCGTTTTGGAGGTGCAGCACGGCGGTGGGCGATACCGTGGCGTCGACGACCGCGAGCACTGCCGGCAGGGCCAAGAGCTCGAGGAGCACGGGCTCGAAGAGCATCGGCAGACGGATCACCCCGAGCTCGCCTGCGCGCTCCAAGCGCTCGCGCCCAACCGCTGCCTCGACGGCGGCTTGGGCGCGGGGCAGGGCCAGCCNNGCCAGCCAATCCGGTTCGTCGAGGGTGGTGGTCGGCAGCGGGCCGGGAGATGGCGTCACGGCCCGAACACTATCAGCCACGACGACGCCCGAACCCGGTCGCCACGGGCGGCCAGCGCTCGTGGGAAGATCTGCGGCGTGCGCTTTGTCTGGCTCGACCCACCTGGCAGCCTGTGTCAGACCCAGGCGGTGCGTGAGCGGTTTGCCGGCTGGCGCACCGCCGGCCACGCGCTCGACCGCATCGTCGAGATTGGCTGCGGCGCCGGGTCGCTGGCGGCCGCGTTGCTCGACGACGGCCCGAGCGCCCTGCTGGTCGACGCCTCGCCGGGGGCGGCCCTGATCGCGGCGCGGCGGCTTGCCTGGCGGCGGGCCGAGGGGCGGGCGCAGGTGCTGTGCAGCGAGCTTTCGGGCTTGCCGGCTGAGCTCACGGGCTTCGACGTGGCGCTGTCGATGATGACGCTCGAGCACGTTGTCGACGAGCGGGAATTCCTCGCTGGCCTGTGCCGCCTGGTGCGGCCCGGCGGCTGGATCCTGGTGGGGGTGCCGGCGCGACGTGACCACTGGGGCGTCGAGGACGAGTTGGTCGGGCATCTGCGGCGCTACGAGCGCGCTGACCTTACCGCGCTGCTGGCCGCCGCCGGCCTCGTGGACGTCGGCGCTTGGTCGGTGGCGGTACCGGTGGCCAACGTGCTGTTCCGGGTCGGGCAATGGCTGGTGCGTCGCGGCACCGCCGGCGAGGTCGCTGCGCAGGGCCAACGCCAACAGACGGCGACCAGCGGCATCCGCGAGCTACCGTGGAAGACGGTCTTCCCGCCCGCCTTTCGTTACCTGCTCAACCCACGCGCAATGCGCCCGTTGTTCTGGCTTCAGCGTTGCTTTTACGCGGGCGATCGCGGGCTCTGTCTGCTCGCCTGGGGGCGTTCGGGGTCGATGCCGGTGTCCTCGGCGACGAGGTAGAGCGGCCGCGGTTTGACCTGCTCGAAGATCTTGCCGACGTAGACGCCGACGGCGCCGACGGCGAGGAGGATCGCGCTGGTCGACATCAGGATCAGCACGATGGTCGATGCCCAGCCCTCGCGAAAGCCGTGCAGCCAGTAGCTGACCAGGACGTAGGCGATGCCGGCGAGGGCCAGCAGCAGGAAGGCGCCGCCGAGGCCGAGCGCGAGATAGAGGGGGCGGTCGCTGCTCGCGGTCAGGCCGGCGACGGCGTGGCGGACCAGCGCTAGCGGGCCGTAGCTGCTCTGCCCGCGCGGTCGGGGCCGATGCTGGATGGGCACCGCGGTGGCGGGGAAGCCGAGCCAGCGCAGGACCATCAGGTAGTGGCGATGGACGTCGCGGACGGTGCGAAAGGCGGCGACGGCGCGTGGGCCGAGCAGGGAGTAGGCGCCCACCGCCGGGTCGTAGTCGGCTTGGCCGGTGAGGGCGTTGTGCAGGCGCATCCAGCCGCGTGCGGCGAGGTTCTTGAGCCACCCATGGCGGCGCGCGGTCTTGCGCGTGTAGACGATCTCGTTGCCGGCTGCGGCCGCTTGCCAGAGCTCGCGCAGGAACCTCGGGTCGTCCTGCAGATCGCAGTCCATCACCGCCACGCGGCGACCGCGGGCGGCGTCGAGGCCGGCGGTGATGGCCACATGCTGGCCGAAGTTGCGGGACAGCCGGATGCCGCGAACCCGCGGATCGATGGCGCTGGCCGCGAGGATGGCGAGCCAGCTCTCGTCGGGACTGCCGTCGTCGACGAGCACGATCTCGAAGTCGGGGGTGAGGCTGCTAGCGACTGGCACGAGCTCGGCGACGAACTCGGCGACGAGGTCCGCAGCCCGGTAGACCGGGCTGACCACCGACAGCCCGAGCTGGCTCGGCTCGGCCGCGCTCGCCGCCAGCTCGCTGGCGACCTGCGCCAGGGCCGCCGCGAGCGGAGGGTCGCCGGCACCGGCCAGCCAGGCGGCGAGGCGCGGGCGGAGAGAGTCGGCGTCCGACCGGGTGGAGGCGGGATCGAGGAGTGCGGCCATCGGCTCAGGGCGATCGTCTCGCGAGCCGGGGGTCGCTGTCGACCTCGGGTCGGTCACAGCTCGCGAAGATGGCGCCGAGGTACCAGAGCGGGAAGAGGTAGCGCGGCTGGACCTCGGTCAGGCCAATGAAGAGGGCGGCCCAGGCGGCTGGAATCAGCAGCGCCAGCCAGGCGGCGGGTGGCCAGGGACGGCGGAGGAAGCGCCAGGCGCCGGAGACCAGGGCGAGCAGGAACACCACGGTGAAGGCCCTGCTGGCGTCCGTGACCAGGGTTGGGTCGGCCCATGGCGGGGTGGCCGGCGTCGCCGGTGGCAGGTAGAAGTAGGTCTGGCTGCCAAGGTCGAAGAGCGTGAGTGCCTTGCGCCAGAAGAGGCGGGCCATCGCCCCGGGGTCGCGCGCCAGTTGCGTCGCCAGCTTGATGGCGGCCAGGCGTTCCCAGCGCACCTCGACTGCGGCGTAGGGCAGCTCATAGTCCTGGTGCATGTGGGTCCAGCTGCCGTCGGCCCAGGCGTCGGTGGCGGCGGCAAGCCCGACCGCGGAGACCGCGGGGCCCGCGGGCGCCACTCCGGTGACCGCCAGCGCGCGCAGGGCGCCGGCGTACGTCACCAGCGCCACGGCGAGGCAGAGGAGGTGCCCCCGCAGATGCCCCCAGCCGTGGCGGCGGCTGTCGAAGCAGGCGAACAGCAGCCCGAGGCCGGCGGCGGGCACGACCAAGCCGCCACCGACGGCGCGTTGGAGCTCGAGGAGCACGGCGATGAGGCCGAAGCCGACGCTGGCCAGGATGGCCCGCCGCGGGCGCCGTTCTCGGCGCGCGGCAAGGGCGACGTCGAACAGCAGGATGCCGGCGAGCAGGAAGGCGGCGCCCGGGATGTCGTAGCTCGGAATGCCGCTGGCGAGGGTGGGCTCCGGGGCGAGCAGGCTGAGGCAGGCGACGAGCAGACCGGCGCGGCGACCGAGCCAGCGTCCGGCCAGGGCGGCCGCAAGCAGGCTGGTGAGAATGGTGAGGAGTGCGTTGGGCAGGGCGTAGGCCTCCCGCCCGGTGCCGCCGAGGGCGCGCAGCGGCGCGAAGTAGGGAATGGCTCGCGGCACGACGTTGCGCTGCACGGCTTCGAGCTGGCCGCGGTCGGCGGTGAGGCCGCGCGCGACGAGGTCGTCGGCGGCACGCCAAACGCGGGCGAAGGTCGAGGTCGCGGGAGCCTCGACGTTGGCGACCCAGGCGAGGCGCAGGCCGCCGCCGGCGATGGCCAGGCTCAGTAGGGCGACGTCGGCCCAGCGACGGCGTCGCGCGGCAAGCACCAGGGGAAGGCCGGCGGCGAGCGCGCCGAGGGCGATGGCCAGGGTAGGCGCACCGCCATCGGGCCGACTCGCCAGCTCGAGCGAGCGGCCCGCGAGGACGATGGCGGTGGCCAAGGCCGGTAGCAGGAGGGCGATACCGACGGCCAGCAGGCCGCCTGCCCAGGCCAGGCGCGCGGGCTGCCCGGACTGGCTGCCACCCGCCGCCGGGCTCATCGCGAGGGGCCCGCGGTCGGCGCGCAGGCGCGCAGCACGCCATGCTCGACCCGCACCACGGCGGCGGCCGACGTGGCGGCCTCCACGCTGGCCGCGGTGCGCACCAGGGCAAGCTCGACGGTCACCTGGCCGGCGACCGGCTGCAGGTCTTCGAGGACCACGGTCGTACCCTGTTCCATGCCGAGGGTGGGGCGCGTCGCGCGCAGGGCTCCGGCGGCGAGCGCCTGCAGCTCGATTCCCGGTGCTGCGCGCAGGGCCGTGGCGTAGGCGCGGAAGCAGAGGCGCTCGGTGGCCGCCGCGGGATAGCTGGCGCTGGCGCCAGCACGCGGCCAGTCCGGGTCGTCGAGCGCCAGCGTGAGGGTCGCGGCGCGGCGGGCCGCCGTCACCTGTGCCGCCTCGAAATCGCTCGCGACGCGGCCTGGCTCGAGGCCGCAGCAGATCGTCGGCCGCCAGGCGCGAAAATCGAGTGCGAGGACGCGCGTGGTGCGGGCGATGACGGCGAGGCTGGCGAGGCCGATTCCGGCGGCGAGGAGGAGCGCGACGCCGAGTACGCGGACCTCCTGCCACGGTGGCTGGACGGCCGCGGGGTGCCTCACGGGGCCTCCGCCGGCGGGTGGCTGCGTTTGTGCAGGCCGACCACCCTGCTGTCCGCGGCGACGTCGCCGAGCACCAGCGCGCCGGCGCCGATCAGGCAGTTGTCGCCGACCGAGACGTTGTCGGCGAGGGTCGAGTTGACGCCGAGGAAGCAGCTCTCGCCGAGGCGGCAGAAGCCGGAGACCACGACGTGGGAGGACAGGAAGCAGTGGCTGCCGACGCTCGAATGGTGGCCGACGTGGTTGCCACTCCACAACACCACGTTGTCGCCGATGGTGACGAAGGGCTGGACGACGTTGTTCTCGAACACGAAGCAGTGCTCGCCGAGCCTGGCGTTCGCCCACACGAAGGCGTGCGGGCTGACGAAGGACGCCGGCCGATAGCCGAGCGCCTTGGTGGCAAGGTAGAGACGTCGGCGCAGGGCATTGCCCTGGGTATAGACGAGAGCCGCGTAAAAATCGTGGCTGGCGGCCGGGTAGAGCGTTGGCAGGTCTTCGCAGGCCACCACCGGCAGCGCATAGAGCCGATCGCGGCGCAGATACGCGCGTTCGACCGCAAAGGCGACGACCTCATAGCTCGAGTCGCGTTGGAAGTACTCGTAGGCGATCTCGGCGAAGGCGCCGTCGCCGATCAGGACCAAGGGGCTGGACTTGGCGGTCATGGCGTCGAGGAGTCGGCTGGCGGCAGATAGCCGTCGGCGCGAAGCCGGTCGAGGATGGCGTCGACGGCCTCGCCGGGCGATCGCTGGCCGGCGTCGATCACCAGCTCGGCGTCGGTCGGCTCCTCGTAGGGGTCGGAGATGCCGGTGAAGCCCTGCACCAGGCCGGCGCGGGCCTTGGCGTAGAGACCCTTGCGGTCGCGTTGCTCGCAGACTTCGAGGGACGTCGCGACGTGGACCAGGTAGAAGCCGCCATGCTCGGCGATCAGGCCGCGAGCAGCGGCGCGGGCGCTGGCGTAGGGGGCGATCGGCGCGCAGATTGCGATGCCGCCGTGACGGGTGACCTCGGAGGCGACGAAGCCGATGCGCTGGATGTTCAAGTCGCGGTGGGCGCGTGAGAAGCCGAGCTCGGACGACAGGTGCTTGCGCACCAGGTCGCCGTCGAGGAGCGTGACCGGTCGGCTGGTCCCGGCCAGGAGGCGGACCAGGAGCACGTTGGCGATGGTCGACTTGCCGGCGCCGGAGAGCCCGGTGAAGAAGATCGTGAAGCCCTGCTGGTAGCGCGGCGGCGCGGTCTTGCGCAGCTCGGCCGCGACCTCCGGAAAGGTGAACCAGGACGGAATCTCGTCGCCATGCTGGAGGCGGGCGCGCAGCTCCGTGCCCGACAGGTCGCGCGGTGTGGCGCCGGCCGGAACCTCGGTGCGCTGGACAAAGGTGCCCGCGACCTCGTTCGGCGCGGTGGTCGCCGGCACGAAGACCATCTCTTCGAAGCGGACGACGCCGATGCCGAGCTCGTCGGCGTGACGGGCCACCAGCTCCTGGGCGTCGTACGGGCCGTAGAACGGCCGGCCCTGACGATCACTGCCAGGCCCGGCGTGGTCGCGACCGACGATGAAGTGGCTGGCGCCGAAATTGCGACGGATGGCGGCGTGCCAGAGGGCCTCGCGCGGCCCCGCCATGCGCATCGCCAGGGGCAGGAGCGAAAGGGTGACGCGGCCGGCCGGATAGTAGGGCAGGAGGGCGCGGTAGCAGCGCACCCGGGTGTGGTGGTCGACGTCGCCGGGCTTGGTCATGCCCACCACGGGGTGGAGAAGAAGGGCGGCGTCGAGCTCACGCATCGCCCGCTCGGTCATCGCGTGATGGGCGCGATGGAGCGGGTTGCGGGTCTGGAACGCCACGACCCGTGGATGGCCGGCGGCGGCCAGGAGCGCGCGTACCTGAGCTGGCGTCCGGCGCAGGTCGGGGTAGTCGTGGTGGACCGGCGCATGCACCCCTTCGATGCGGCCGCCGAGCGCGGTCGGCCGCATCGCCAGGTGGAGCGCCACCCCTGGATGGTCGGGATCCGCGGTTCCGCAGACGGCGGCGGCGAGCGCTGGCTGATCGAGCTCCCAGGCTTCCTCGACGTGAAGGACCGCCAGCAGCAGGCCCTCGGCGTCGCGCAGCGCGAGCTTGCCGGCGGTGACCGCCTGCTCGGCGACCGCCTGCGGCACGTCGAGGACGATCGGCATCGGCCACAGCGTGCCGTCCGGCAGGCGCAGGTCGCGGCACACGCTGTCGGTCGCGGCGCGGCCGAGGAAGCCTTCGAGCGGCGCGAATCCGCCGTCGAGAAGCAGCTCGAGGTCGCAGAGCTGGCGCGGGTCGAGGTCCCAGGACGGCCAGTCGCGGGCCAGTGCCCGCAGCTCGCCGGCGCGCGTCGAGGTCGCGAGAAGCTCGCGGTGGTTGGGCTCGGACGGTGCAGTAGACGGCATGGGGATTTCTTGTCGGGTTGCTGGAAGGGCGCGAAGGCTAGCTCACTCGCGGCGGGCGAGGAAGAGCGTGTGCCGCTGGCCGCGGGTGACCTTGGCCCCCACACGCGCCGGCACGCGTTCGCTCCAGGCGGCGAAGCCCGCTTGGCGGAGTCGCGCCTCGAACGCCGGCGCTGGCGCCGTGGACCATACCGCCAGCATTCCGCGCGGCGCCAAGGCGCGCCCGAGGCGCGCCAGACCGTCGAGGCTGTAGAGCGCCTCGTTCGACTTCAGCGTCAGCGCCTCTGGGCCGTTGTCGACGTCCAGAATGATGGCGTCGAACGGCGGCTCGCCCTTGAGCAGGCGCCGGACGTCGGCGACGACGATCGACACGCGCGGATCGGCGAGTGGCTCGCCGGCCAGCGTGGCGAGCCACGACCGATTCCAGGTGACGAGCGCCGGGAACACCTCGCAGAGGACGACCGTCGCTGCCGCCGGCAGGCTGTCGAGGGCGGCGCGCAGGGTGTAGCCGAAGCCGAGGCCGCCAATCAGCACTCGCGGCGCCGGCTGATCGGCGATCGCCGCAGCGGTGCGACGCGCCAGTGCCTCCTCGGAGCCGTGGGCGCGGCTCGACATCAGCTCCTGACCGTCGACGGTGAGGGTGTAGGTGGTGTCGCGGCGCGAGAGCACCAGTGTGGCGCCCTCGGCGGTGCGTTCCTGGGCGAGGATGGTGGTGGGCTTCATGGCGTGGTGGGGATCAAGGGGGCACACCCTGGCGTCTGCCGACGGCGTGGGCGCCGATAGTATGCTCGGGGCCTGAGAAACCGCGGACTTTCGCCCCCGACTGGGCCCTCGAGTGGCGAGCCCACCCGGTCGGACTGGCGTTGCGCCGCCCGGCCGCGGTGCGGGATCGGCGGTCGGTTTGCTTAGCCTGTCGACGTGAATGTCCATCTCCCGGGCCCCGCGTCAGGTGGCCCGCCCATGCCCCCCAGGAGGCCTCTCGTGACCAGCAGCAAGACACGCCCCATCCGTGACGTCGCCAAGGATCTCGGCATCAGCCCGAAACACCTCGTGCTCTATGGCGACGACAAGGCCAAGGTGCGGCTCGAGGCGCGAGCGGCGGCTGAACGCAAGGGCCGTCAGCCGGGCAAGCTGGTGCTGGTGTCGGCGATCACCCCGACGGCGGCCGGCGAGGGCAAGACCACGACCTCGATCGGGCTCGCCCAGGGCCTGGCGCTGATTGGCCAGCGGGTGGCGCTGGCGCTGCGCGAGCCGTCGCTCGGCCCGACCTTCGGGCAGAAGGGCGGAGCGACCGGCGGCGGCGCCTCGGTGCTGTTTCCGGCCGAGGACATCAACCTGCACTTCACCGGCGACTTCCACGCCATTTCGACGGCCAACAACCTGCTGGCGGCGATGCTCGACAACCACCTGCAACATGGCAACGTCAGGCGCATCGATGTCCGCAAGGTGCTGTGGCGGCGCGTCATCGACCTGAACGACCGCGCGCTGCGCCAGGTCATCGTCGGCCTCGGCGGCGCCGCCGAGGGTGTGCCGCGGGAGACCGGGTTCGACATCACGCCCGCGTCGGAGGTGATGGCGGCGCTGTGCCTGGCGAGCGACGCCGAGGACCTCCGGGCGCGGTTGTCGCGGCTGCTGGTGGCGATCGACATGGATGGCGGGCCGGTCACCGCCGGTGACCTGGGGGCCGTCGGCTCGATGATGGTGGTGCTCAAAGACGCGCTGATGCCGAACCTGGTGCAGACCGTCGAGGGCGTGCCGGCGTTCGTCCATGGCGGCCCGTTCGCCAACATCGCCCATGGCTGCAACTCGGTGCTGGCGACCAAGATGGCGCTCGCCCACGCCGACTGGGTGATCACCGAGGCTGGCTTCGGGTTCGACCTCGGGGCCGAGAAGTTCTTCGACATCAAGTGCCAGTCGGCGGGCCTAGACACCGCGGCGGTGGTGTTGGTGGCCACCGTCCGCGCGCTCAAGAGCCACGGCGGCGTGGCCAAGGCGGCCCTCGCGACGCCCGACCCGGCGGCGGTCGAGCGCGGCCTGCCAAACCTCGTGAAGCACCTCGAGAGCATTCGCACCTTCGGCGAGCCGCCCATCGTCGCCATCAACCGCTTCCACACCGACACCGATGAAGAGGTCGAGGTGGTGCGTCGCGCCTGCGCTCAGCTCGGCGTGCCTTGCGCCGCCGGCGACTACTTCGCGCGCGGTGGCGCCGGCGCGGTGGAATTGGCCGAGACGCTGATCACCCACGCCGAGCGGCCCAGCGAGCGCTTTCGCCCGCTCTACGACTGGGTGCAGCCGGTCAAGGAGAAGGTGGCCGCGATCGCCAAGGCGATGTATGGCGCGAGCGGCGTCGAGTACACCAAGGAAGCCGAGCGTGACCTCGCGCAAATCGAGCGCCTGGGCTACGCCGCCCTGCCGGTGTGCATGGCCAAGACGCAGTCGTCGCTGTCGGACGACCCCAAGAAGCTGGGACGCCCCGAAGGCTTCACCATCACCGTGCGCCGAGTCCTGATTGCGGCCGGCGCGGGCTTCGTGGTGCCGGTCACCGGCGAGATCATGCGCATGCCAGGGCTGCCGGCAAGCCCACAGGCGCTCAAGATCGACCTCGTCGACGGCAAGGTGGTCGGCCTGCTCGGCGCCTGAGGTTGCCTACCGCTCCCGTGCCTCCCGACTGGCTCCGCAAACGGCAAGGGACCCGCTCCAGGTGCCCGCTGCTTTAGGTGCAGGCGAGAGCGTCGGGAAGCACAGCGGCTCCGAGAAACACGGGCGCTTTGGTCGGTCGGGTGATCTGCCCGACGAGCAGCGTCGCGCCGACGGCCTCGGCGATTGCTGCCTTGGCAGAGTCTGGCGCGGGAGCCCGGGTTCGCGAGAGCTCTTGCAGGACTCCTTCGTGCTGCCAAGCGCCGCTCTCCGGCGAGAGAGTCAGGTGCTTCCACCGACCCGGCCGACGGGTCGCTCTCGGTGCTTTCGGCCACGCCTTTGTCTCTTCATGAACCGACCACTCCTCCTGGATGACCCTTGTCCCGGGCCAGATTGATGAAATGCGACACGCTCGGGGCATAGAGGATCACGATCCACAGAGCGGGTTGCACAAGAAACCAGCAAAAGCGGGCTACACCACCACCATCAACGGGCAATGCGAGAGCAACCCACCATACGCTTCCTAGGACCATGAACAGAACGAAGATCCGGGCGACCGCTCGCCGCGCGGGTTCTGCACCGGTGACGAGCAGGTATGGAATGAGCGCCGCTGCGAACATGTACGGCATGATCGGGAACGGCCCGAGGAGCCCGTCGTACGCAGCGCGAGTAGAGGGGTTACCGAAGTGCGCGGAGCGAAAATGGTTGGCAATTGCCCATAACGAGAACGTCAGGGGCGCGAGGAGAGTTAGTTGGCCGGCTTTGAGCTTGCCCATCTTGAAGATACCTCTCTCGAACTGGATCAGACCAAACGGCGGGGTTGCGTGATCAGCGGATACGGCCGCCCTGTGCGGAGTCGGACAGGTGATGATACCGCCTGGTATCTAGACTTGTCCGTATTCCCTGTCTTCATCCGGCCGGCGAGCGCTACCCTTGGAATTGACCGCCGAATGCCATTCCCGAATGCCATTCGGCTGGCACTTGCTCCGCTCCGCCAGTCGCTCCGCGCACCTGCGTCGCGCAGCGCACCGAGCGTTACCGCGTCGACGGTAGGCGGCTCTCGACCGCCCGCGCCAGTCGGCGGTCGACCCAGCTGTTGGCGAGGTCGAGGCCGCGTCTGAGAAGGGCCCCCGGGAGCGCCGCGCTGGCCTGGACGGCGAGCCAGTCGGCCCGCAGCGCCGGGTCGAAGGCCAGCAGGTGGCGGTGGAAGAGGGCGGCGTTGAGGGCGACGCGGTCGCGGATCAGTTGCTGGTCCAGATGGCGCACGTGGTTGCCGACGTCGGCGGCGCTCATCGTGGCGTGGCGCCAGTACGGGGCCATGGTGCGCAGGCCGTCGGCCACCTCGAGCTCGAAGCGGGCCCGTTGCGTGGCGGCGAGCACCGGCACGCCGGCAACCCGGGTGCTGAAGGTTGCCAAGAAGTAGAAGTCGGGCGGATGGGAGCGGAGGAAGGCCTCGGTGCGCGCCAGGCTGGCCAGGGTCTCGCCGGGGAAGCCGACGATCAGGCTGACGACGCTGGTCAGGCCGGCCTCCCGGCAGGTGTCGAGGGCGGCGGCGTTGGCCTCGACCGTGCAGGCCTTGTCCATGTTCGCAAGGAGCGTTGGGTCGCCGGACTCGATGCCGATCTGCACCTGGCAGGCGCCCGCCGCGCGCATCAGGGCGACGGTCGCGGGGTCGAGGTCGTCGGCGCGGGCGTAGCAAACCCAGCGGATGCCGAGTCGACGCTCGATCAGCAGGCGACAGAGCTCGTGCAGTCGCTGCCGCGGCATGGTGAATAGAGAGTCGAGGCAGACCACGGTGTCGACTCCCTCGGCCGCATAGCGCTGCCAATCGTCGGCGATGCGCTGCGCGCTCTTGCGCCGGAACTTCGAGTCGGCGAACAGGTACGGGTAGTTGCAAAAGCCGCAGCGATACGGGCAACCGCGCACGCTCTCGTAGTCGACGGTGGTGAACGACCGCCCGTGACGGCGCCCGGCGAGCGCCCAGTCCGGAGTGGGCAGGGTGTCCAGAGAGAGCCCGTCCGGCTGGGCGCCCCACAGCCAGATGGTTGCGTCGTGGACCTCCGAACGGCCTCCCGGCGGCGGCTGCAGAGTGGTGAAGTCGGCGCGCATCCAGGCCACCAGAGCCGGGACCACGGACTCGCCATAGCCGATTGCGACGACGTCGACGCCTGGGAGAGGCGGCCGCTCGCCGCCGAGCGCCGCCATCAGCGCGCCGCCGACCACCAGACGCAGGTGGGGCCGTCGCAGGCGCTCGACGACCGGAGCGAGCTCGCCGAGGTCGTGCAGGTAGGTTGTCGACAGGAAGACGCAGGCCGCGGCGTCGAGCCGCTCGGCGGCCAAGGCGGGAGCGGCGTAGATGGTGTCGAGGTCGAGGGTGTCCCAGGGCACTCCCGTCGCCTCGAGCAGGGTCGCCAGGGTCACCTCGGTGAGACTCGGCCGCTCCCCATCGCCGCCGCCAGCCCCGGCACCGAACAGCGCGCGAGCCGCCGGGTCGCGGCGGGCGCGCAGGCGGGCGGCGAGCAGCGGCTCGGCGGTCACCAACTGGACCTTGCGCGTGAGCCAGGCGTCGCCGACCGGCTGACGTTGGCTTGCCAGCTTACGGATGACCTGCCGCAGTGAGCGCTCGCGCCCCGTCACCAGGCCGCCGGTGACGATGAGCACCCGATCGGTCACGCCGACGCTCCCTGCCGTGGCCCGACGACGAGCGGTGTGCCGTCCGCCGGCAGCATGAGGACCAGCTGCCGCCGTGGCCGTGGCGGCTGGGCCGACAGCAGGGCGACGTCGAGGCGACGGACGAGGGTGCTGAGCAGGATCAGCATCTGGCGCCAGGCAAAGGGCTGGCCGACGCAGGTGCGTGGGCGGATACCGAACGGCAGGTACGCGCCGTCGGCCGGCCGCAGGAGAGCGCTGCCGTCGGCGGTGAGATGGCGCGCCGGCAGGAAGCGCTCGGGCTCGGGCCAGGCGGCGGGGTCGCGCTGGGCGAGCCAGCCGGCGATGAAGATGCGACCGCCGGCCGGCACGAGATGCGGCCCGACGACCACCGCTCGGCGGGCGACGCGCGTCAGGTGGACGACGACGGGTGCCAAACGCAGGCTCTCGCGCAGGCAGGCGGCGAGGAAGAGGTGCGCCTCCGGCTCGGTGTTGCCAGTCGCGGCCAGCGCGTCGGCTTCGGCGCGGATCCGCGCGACGACCGCGGCGTCGGCCCACAGGTGGGCGAAGGCCCAGGCCAGGGTGGCGGCCGCGGTGTCGTGGCCGAACAGCAGCAAGGCGACGAGCTCGCTGACCACATCGTCGTCGGCGAGAGCACTGCCGCCAGCCAGGAGCAGGCGCCCGAGGCCGCCGGCCGTCTCGGGTGTCGTGCGTGCCGCCGCCAAGAGCTGGTGTAGATGCTGTTCGAGGCGCCGACGGCGTCGGCGCGCCCGACCCCACGCCGTCAGCGGGCCAAGGTCGATCTGGAGCGGTCGCAGAAAGAGCAGCCAGGGGCTGGCGAAGCTGCCGAGGAAGCTCGCGGTCAGCTCTTCGACGCGGTTGGCGGCGGTGCGATCGGGCGGCGCCAGCAGGTGACTGACGATGGCGCGGAGGGTGATCCGCCGCGCCAGCTCGTAGCCGGTCATGTGCGTACCGGCGGCGAGCTGGTCACACACCGCCGTGGCGGCGTCGCGCGTGGCGTGGTCGGCGGTGGCCAGGTCGCGCGCGAACAGCGGCGCGACCAGGTGCCGACGCTGGGCGTGTGCCTCACGGTCGAGGGTGATCAGCGAACCATCGCCCATCACTCTGCTGAGCGCTGCGATCCCGCGGCCGGCGTCGAGATCGGGGTGGCCGGCGAGGCTGGCGATGAGCGTCGGATCACCGACGACGAGCACGCGGCCGAGGCCGAGGAGATCGAGCCAGAACGTCGGTCCGTGCGCCGCGCGCTCGCGGGCCATGACCGCAGTGGGGTCGCGGAGCCAGGCGAGGCTGGTGGCGAGGCGGCTGAATCCGACCACGATCGCCTTCGGCGTCACGACCAGCCGGCTGGGTGGCGCCTGGCCCAGGCGGCGAGCGCGCGCTGGCAGGTGCGCACGATGCGGCGGCCGAGTGCGTCGTGAGCCAGGCGGTCGTCGGGAGCCGCAAGCCGGGCTGCGAGACGGTCGAGCGCGGCCCGGCCGCTCGCCGCCTGCTCGGCNNCACGTCGAGCGCGGCCCGGCCGCTCGCCGCCTGCTCGGCGAGCCAGGCGGCGACGGGCCCGGCGGCGAGCAAGGTGGCGGGCGGGCTCGTGGCGTCAAGGTCGCCGGCCCGACGGAGCACCTCGACCGGGAGGTTGACGAGGCCGCGCTCGAGGTCGCGGACGAGATCGCGGACGGGTGAGCACCAGGCGAAGGCGGCTACCAGCTCCGGAACGTCCTGGGCACGCAACCGGGCGCCACCGAGGTCGAGGAGAAGGTCGAGCGACAGACTGAAGGTGCGGGTGTGATGCGCGGCCAGGCGGGCCGCCGGCCACGCCTCGCGGGCGTCCAGCCGGCGCCGGTCGAGGACCAGGGTGGCGATCAGCGCGCGCAGGCTGTCGCTGGCGTGGTCACCGTCGGCGGCCAGGGCCTCGGCCAGCCACGGGGTGAGGACGGCGGCGGCTTGACCCGCCGGCGTGGTGTCGGCCCAGCCGCCGGTGCTCGCCGTGAGCTGCCCCCGCAGCGTGCGCTCGACGCCGTCGGCGAAACCGATCGACGCCGGGTGCGGCCGGTCGCCGTCGAGCACGTCGTCGACCAGCTGGGCCAGGCACACGGCCACCCGCAGCGGCCGCGTCGCCTGCCAGCGACCGCGCGACAAGGCGCCGATCGCCAGGCCAGCCAGCAGGTAACGCGGATGACGGCGGGTGAAACGCCAGAGCTCCCGGATGGCCACCAGCTCGACCTGCCAGGCGCGCCGCGTGACGGGGTTGCCGAGGGCGCGTTCGAGCGGCCGGGCGACGGCGGCGTCGGCGGCCACGGCGAGCAGGGCGCCGCTGGCGAGGTCGAAGAGGTGGTGCTCGTGGATCAGCAGGGCGGCGGCGGCCACCCCGGCAGCCCACAGCAGCCAGGCCAGCCGGCCCGGACGGGACACGCCGCGGCCGACGACCAGCGCGACGGTGAGCGCCAGGGCGACGTGCAGCGACGGCGCCGCGTTGTAGTCGAGGTTCAGGAGATCGGCGAGCCAGAAGGCGCCGGTGGCTACCCGCTGGGGGAACGCCGTACGCAGCGGCCAGAGGACGAAACAGATGGCGCCGGCCAGGGTT
>CXWL01000082.1_pt1 | contig 140198 bp, 113 predicted proteins | sample 590931 | NCBI WGS metagenome assembly CXWL01 (sample SAMEA3498368, study PRJEB10139) | groundwater metagenome | biome: water well; material: biofilm material | place: Germany | collected 2015-04-27
CGGTGCCGAGATAGTTTTCTCCGATGGCACGGCCGGCTCGCACAGCCTCTCGCAGCTTTTGACACCGGTACTCGGCCCCGTATTTGAGAATCTGTATCCCGAGCATCCAGTCTTTACGGTTACCCTTGGCCAGAAAGAAGTATCTAGCCTTGTCGCCGAGTTCTTCGGAAATGTCAGTCATAATGGAGGTTCGCAAAAGCTCGCAGAGTTGTTCGCGGTTCCGCTAGGCCTTGCGGTCCAGCAGGGCGACGCATTTGTAACTGCCACCCCTGAGGCTCTTCACGAACTTCCGGTTATCTCTGCAGCATTCGACGGTGTTGATACCGATGGTGACGCCGTCTTTTCCCTCAAAGACCTGGCCTCGCGCATGCAGGCCGCCCCCATCGGCCTGACGCGTGAAGCACAACATTTGGTTCTCGCAGCCCTCGTCGGACAACGTGAATTCGAATTTGTAACTTCCAGCGGAAACCGAATCAGCCATCGTTCGCTCGACCTACAGGTCATCTGGGATGATATCGTGGGGATCGCGAAACCGCTGAATGAGAAGTATGCACCGGAGCGGCTACTTGCTTGGGCAAAACTGACGACCGGTAACTCAGGCCTCAGATCGCTGGAGAAAGCCGAAGAGCGGCTGCTCGTTATCGATTCGCTGTCCGGATGGCTCGCCGCGTGGGTTGATAGCCGGGTGCTGGCCGATTTTGACGAGCTCCCGGACGAAAACCTAAACGCCCTTATATGGAAGACAGCGGCCAGCCTCAAGAAAACTTTCGGAGCAATGGCTGAGGCGATCGATCTGCTCGTTAAGGATGAGATCTCGCTCGATAAATGTCTCCATTCGATCGCAGAAACTTTCTCAGATTCGGAAGAAGAGTTTGAAAGTAAAAAGAGTGAGATGCGTGTGCTAGGTGATTTCACCAAGAGCGTATCGCGGCGGGCGATGATCGCGTCGTATCTGTCGATCTGCGAGATCACGAACGACACGGATATCGAAAGGTCTCGCAATGCTCTATTAACCGCCATTGAGCCCAATAATTTCTGGTCGAACGCGAGCGACCCTACAACGATCGAGTCTCTCTGGCAGGCTTTTCACAGCAGCTATTGCTCGTACTACACCGAGCGGCATGACGCCGTCGTCGGCAAAGATTCTGCTGCCGAGAGCTTGAGAGAGATACTCGCGTCGCCGGATTGGTCCGCATTTGAGAGTTTGTATAAGATCCCGTGGGCTGACCAGCGGTTTGCAACGAGGTCGCGGGAGCTTATTCGTGAGATGAGGCAGGTGCGATGCACAGCAAAGCTTGCCGACGTTTTGGCCGAAAAACCATTTTGCACCTGTACTTTCGAACTTTCGGCCGATAGCGGGCCGAGCGATCTCTCGACACAGCTTCGATCTACGATCAACCACGGCCTGACCGTGATCGAACGACAGCTACGGGCTAACTCTACGACGCTCATCGAAGCAACAGGACCGGACGCCCTGCGTTCATCGGTCGCGAGGATCCTCGATCTGCTCGACGGGGCGAACGGTATTGTTTCATTGTCCGGTCAGGACCTCAGATTGCTCAAGCAGGCAGCCGAACGTGCCGCCGAGGGTTCGATCGCCGGCCTTGGTATCGACTCGCCGATCGACGACGAAATGGCCTCGATGTTTATCGATCAGGTATCTAGCTGGGGGACGGCAAACAGCGGCGCCAAAGTTATCGCGAATCCCTAACCTTTCACACATCGCCGCTTTGAACTATAGTCTATCGATATGGTCAGTGTATCGATTGTAGGTGTCGGTCGGGTCGGCGGCGCATTGGCGTTTGCCTTACCGGTGGAAAAATATTCTGTCGAGCAACTCGTCTTCCGGGGCGATGAGGCCGCGACTAATTCAGTCGCCAATGCGATGAACACCCGACCGAACGTCAGAACGTTTGACGAGGGAAACAGGTTCGCTACCGATATCGTATTTATCACGACACAGGACGCAAATGTTCGTGATGTCGCGCAGCAGATCGCCAAACAAGTCGCCGGGGCACCGACCGTTTTCCACACGAGTGGGGCTATGGATTCGTCGATCCTTTCCGATCTGAAAAAGGCCGGTTGTACTGTTGGATCGATCCATCCACTTGTATCGATCAGCCGTGCGGAACTCGGCCCGGAGCGGTTTCAAGGTGCGTATTTTTGTGTTGAGGGCGATGCGGTGGCAGTTGAGCTGGGCACCACGCTCGTCAACGATCTTGGCGGCAAACCGTTTACGATCGATACGCGTTTCAAGACGTTGTACCACGCAGCGGCGGTAACCGCGTGCGGGCATCTTGTAGCACTTTTTGACGCATCGGTCGAGATGATGACCAAATGCGGCATCGACGCCGCAAAGGCGAAACAGATACTATTGCCGCTGGTTGCGAGCACGGTTCGCAATCTCGACGAACAAAGTACCGCCGCCTCGTTGACCGGTACATTTGCACGTGCCGACACCGAAACCTTTACAAGGCACATCACTGCTCTCAACGAAAATGTATCCGACGAACTGCTCGAGATCTACCTTTTGCTCGGGGAAAGGTCATTGGAGTTGGCCACGAAACAAGGCGTCAACGCCGAGCGGATCGAGACCCTGAGGACAAAGGTCGCCATAGCGAAATCAAAGCTGAAATGGTAAAATTGAGCTTAACGTGGCTAAGAAAAAGGACAAGTTCGAAGTAGAAAAGGCGATCCTGGAGGAACATATTCAGGCTGCCGGGCTGCGGCGTACGGGCCAGCGTGACCTTATTCTCGAGACATTTCTCAGCACGGAGGAACACCTTACCAGCGAAGACCTTTACGGCCTCGTTCATAAGCAGGATGACAGCATCGGCTTGACGACCGTTTACCGTACGCTCAAGCTTTTGACCGAGGCCGGCCTCGCCCGCGAGGTGCGGTTTGGCGATAATAAGACATACTACGAGCATCATTACGATCACGAGCACCACGATCACATGATCTGTACCGAATGTGGAAAGGTGATCGAATTCTTCTCGCCCGAGATCGAATCGCTGCAGGAGGAGATGGCTGGCAAGTTCGCTTTCAAGCCGACGCATCACAGTCTAAGGATGTGGGGTATTTGCTCCGACTGCCAGCAGCTTTCGGCTACGTCATACACGGCGCCGCCGGGAGCACAGCCAAAGGTTCGTGTGCGGACCGCGATCCATTGAGGCGGAACATTTGACGCGGTTCGGGCGTAGGTTTAGTGAAGGATCTAACAAAACTAAACCGGGAGAATTACCACGATGACCGATCAGAAAAAAGAAACGAAGAGCCGCCTGGAAGAGGAATTTGCCGCGTTGTCGCTCGAGGAAAAGATCGCCAGCCTGATGCGAATGGAAGCCGCTACGCTCGGTGAAACGCTGACATACATCGCCAACTCGTCTGCCAAGGCAGTCGAAAAAGCGGGCGATTTTATCCATGAGGTCAGTGTTAAGATAGAGAACGAGGTGAAAAAGGCCGCGAAATCTGCCGAAACCAAGGCAAAAGGCGGTGCGGCTAAAGCGTCTGAGCCAAAGCCGAAAGCAAGTTCGGCAAAACGGCCTCCAAAACCGCGAGACCCGAAAGCGTAAGCTGGGATCGCGGTTCGTGAAATGTGAAGGGAACCAGTCTGGAAAAACGCGGGTCGATGTCGATCAAGGAAAAGAGCCAATACGCTCTCGCCTTTGGCGTCATCGCGGTGATGCTTTTTGCGGTTGGGTTCCCCGTATTTTTGTTTATTTTCTTTGGCGTCCTGGCATTTTTTGTCTGGAAGATCTTCTCGCCCGAATCCCGTACCGAAACACGCAAGATATTCGAATTTTATCTCTCGGCAAACGAGATACTCCGCGAGGACGACCGTCGTTGGTACGGTTTTGAGTTGCAGGAGGCGATCAATCGCGGGGAAACGATCATAAGGATGATGGGCACAGCGCCGCCGCTCGTCCATTTTGGCCTCGGAGCCCTCTATCAAAAGATCGGTGATCATTCGGCCGCCGCCAAACATCTTACCGACGCGATCGAAAGCCCCGCCGCTGATGAATTGTCAGTAGTTTTTCCGCCAAAGGAACTCCGCGAATACGTCCGTCTGCTTCGCCGCATCGAGCGTGCCCCGGCCGAATCGCCCCTCACCTCCGCCGCCGTTCGCTCTCTCGAACGCGCCCGCAAGAATCGTGGTCAAGCGATGCTCGAACACAGCCGTTCGCAGAGCACGACCGGCGAACAGCAGCTCTTATCCGCCGAGCCTGAAAATGAGCATCCCGAGCCACACGAGACTATGCGGCATGCGTCTGTCACTGAGCACGCCACAGACCACGCTGCCGAGGACGGAAAGGGAATCACGTATCGCTTTGCCGACTTCGCGAAACCCGCGAAGAACAAAAAGAGCATTTCCCAAAAAGGAACGGACCGCCAGACGATCTCAGAGGTTTTGCACGATATTTACGACAAGAACGCTCAGTAAACCTGCCGCACTCATTTCCGGATCCCAAAAAATTTCCTTATCGATCTCATCATGCTCTTCTTACTGGTTTCGTGAAGGGCGTTTTCTTCCGCCTCTTCGGCGGTTTTTCGCAGGAGCGTGCGGCGCTCCTCTACGAGTTCGCCAATGGTCTCGACGAGCGTCGGGTTGCTCTCGAAGATAGGTTTAAGGCCCGATTTATCTATACGCAGGACTTCGGATTCTTCGATGGCGACGACGTTCGCGCTGCGGGGCTCGCCGGTCAAAAGGCTCATTTCCCCAAAGAAATCGTTCTCTCTCAGACTGCCGATCGTCTTTAGGTAGTCATTCTCAGGGATCTGCACCTTGACCGAACCGCGTATGATGACATACATCGAATTGCCTTCCTGGCCGATACGTACGACGGCTTCGCCCGGTGCATAAATGCGAGAGGTCGAGGCGTTTGCGAGGCGCTCGATCTCTTCGTCATCGAGCGGGGCAAAGATCGAGACGCGGTTGAGGTGTTCGGCGACGGCATTAAATACCTCCTCGGCCGGGGCCTCGGGAGGATTCTCTTCGCGATAAACGGTCCGCGTCGGATAGGCGAACTGTATCTTCTCGCGTTGAAAGACGTACCATACGCGCTGGCGGATCAGAGCGTCGGTGTCATGCATTGTCCTGTAATCATCGAGCCAGTATTTTATTTCCCAATCAATGCCATCCGCCGCCAGATTGCGAATTCGCACGACGGGCCGCATTTTTTGCGAGACATTTTCGACTTGGCGTACGGCGTCGCGGATCACAGAGATCGTTTTTGTCGGCGATTGGGAATAGACGGTGTTAAAAAAGACAACGCGGGCGTTGAGATTGTCCTTTGGGGCAACCTCGATCAGCTCTTTGCCGAGGACGGAATTGCTGACGACGAGCAGCTTGTTTTGAAATGTGCGTATCTTGACACCGCGCCAGGATACGGCCTCGACGACGCCTTCGCCCCGACCAGGCAATAGAACGACATCGCCGACCTGAAACGGCTGGTCTGCCTGCAAAGCAAGGCCCGCGAACAAATTCCCAAGCGTATCCTGCAACGCGAGACCGACGACAATACCGACGATCGTCGAACCGGTGAACAGGGCAGTGAGCTCGACCTTGGGAAAGGCCGCCTGGAAGATAATAAAAAACGCGACGATGTAAACGATCACCGATAGAACAGTTTTCAGGAGCGATGAAATTTCCGCCTGGCTGGCGTTGCGATGGATCGTCTTGGTAACAAGATGGCCGACGAAACGTACTGTCGCTATGACGAGCGCCATACCGATGATGACGCGAGCAAGTTTGAGAAGTGTGCCGACAATATTGACGGTCACGCTCATCATTTTCTCGGTCTCGGTGGGATCGTCCGGTAGCGTCCAGTCTGTGCCGATCGCGAGTCCGAATCTTGCCGCGAGAGATGACCTAATGACTCCTTCGAGAGCGGGGAACAGTAACAAAGCAGCGATACAGATCGCCGCAAAGACTACAAAAAAGAATGCCTTTTTCTGAAGCTCGGATGCCATAAATTCAGCTAAAACATACCAGCAATCGTTTTAGCAATCAACGCTATGGAGAGCAGCGAAACAATGGCGGTGATCGAATACGCGAATAGATTGTAAGTGCGGGTGTTACGATAATTGCCCATGATCTCGCTATTATTGGCGAGCTTAACAATTGCGATAAGGATGATCGGCAGCAAAAGGCCGTTGACACTCTGCGTTACAAGCAAAAGGCGTATCTGCGGAATGCCTGGAATAAGAGCAACGATCGCCCCCACAAAGATCAGCGACGTGAAGATACCGATGAAGATCGGGGCCTCGCGGAAGCTGCGTGACAATCCCTTTTCGAATCCTAATGCCTCGCTCAGGCTGTATGCGGTCGCCAGCGGCAATACACCCATCGCGAGCATCGCCGCACCAAACAGTCCGACACCAAAGAGATACTTTGCATAAACGCCGGCGACCGGCTCAAATGCCTCGGCGGCGGTCGCGGCACTGTCGATCGTCAGGATTCCCTGATAATGCAGAGTCGCACCGGCGCATATCACGATAAAAGCGGCGATCGCACAGGCAAAGATCGTCCCGGCGACCACGTCTGCACGTACGACCGGCAGATCCTCGACATCCATACGCTTTTCGACGACCGACGATTGCACATAGACCTGCATGAACGGCGTGATCGTCGTTCCGATCAGGGCCATTATCATGAACAAATAATTTGGCTCGCTGCTGAGCGTGGGTTTTAGAAATCCGTCGCCTACGTGCCCCCAATCGGGCTTTGCCAGAAACGCCGACACGACATAGGTGACAAAAACCAGAGACATCGCAAGAAAAACACGCTCAACGCGTTTCTGCGAACCTCTGACCACCAGCCACCAGATGAGCCCGGCCGTCACCGGCACGGTAATGTATCGCGATACGCCAAAAAGCTCCGATGCCTGTGCTATGCCGACAAACTCCGAAATGATAACGCCGGAATTCGCAAGCAGCAGTGCGAGCATGACCAGCGTCGTCCAGCGTACACCAAATTGTTCGCGGATCAGATCCGCCAGGCCCTGACCCGTGACGACGCCCATTCGCACGCACATTTCCTGCACCACGATCAGCGCGACGACCATCGGCACAAAGACCCACAGCAGCGAATAGCCAAATTCCGCACCGACAGACGAATACGTCGCGATGCCGCTGGCGTCGTTACCTGCGTTTGCTGCGATTATTCCGGGGCCGAGAACGGCCAGGTAGGCGTAAAAACGATATTCAGACAGCGACCGGCGAAGACGCGTGCGAAGCCCGCGCGCCCGTTGAACAAACTTTCTCTGCGAAAAGCGTGTCATTGCCGATTCTACTACTGCCTTCGTCTATCATCGTTAGGTAGGGCGATCGCTCGCCCGGCGAAAAACTGACTATAACTCTTTTAGCCTAAATAGGAAAGCGTCGTCCGGCCCTATCCATGAAAGGGATAAATTAAAAGCGTCGCGAGCATCGCGACGGATGATAATCGTGCAAAGTTTAGGCGGCGTGAGCCGTCTTTCCGCGTCTCGCGTCAAATAGCCACGCACTTTAGTGCGTGGGACAATTTCCGAATAAATACGGAGGGCGTTTCAACGTCCTTTTTGACCACGAGCGTCATCATCATCGTCGAAATGCTTTCCAGCCGGTTGCTCGTCGTGCCTCTCTTATGGTGTTCCAGAAACCGGTTGACTAATGACTTGACTTATGCTTGACTTATGGAATGGTGTTTGTGCCGAAATTTGCGATCACGGCTCGGCTTCTCGCTCTTAGCGAGGGGATAGCCGCGTTGCGCGAACGCATTCAGTCGGCGGCGGTCGAGTTGTCGTGGGTTCCTGCAGTGCAAAAGGATTCCCGCTCACGGAACGTCCATGCATCAACGGCCATTGAGGGGAATCCGTTAACGCTCGAACAGGTGCGGGCCATTGAGGAAGGCCGAACACTGGCCGCGGCGGACGACCGTTCGCAGCGTGAGGTGCTGAATTATTTTGCCGGGCTTCGTTATGTCGAGAAGAACTCGGGAAAAAAGCGCATACTCCACGAGCATATCTTTACGCTTCACAAGATACTTGCCGGCGGCGTAATGGATCAGGGTGAGGCGGGACGGTATCGATCGATATATGTTCGCGTGGGCAATTATGTTCCACCGCCTCCAGATGATGTTTCACCGTTGATGTTCGAATTGCTTGATTGGTGGAACCGGGCTGCGAGGGACCTGTCGCCGGTATTAAGCGCGGCGATACTGCATCACCGGTTTGAGTCGATCCATCCGTTTGCCGATGGCAACGGACGCACGGGACGGGCACTCGCTCTGTGGGAGCTTTACAGGCGTGGTTTTGACACCCACCATATTTTCTCGGTTGACGAATTCTACTGGGAAGATCGGCCGCGTTATTATGCCGCACTCGACGCGGTGCGTCGTGATGGCGACGACCTGACCAGCTGGCTCGAATACTCGGCCGAGGGGCTTGCGTTTACGCTCGAACGCGTCTGGCTTCGGGTTCAGACCTTTCAGCCGAAAGGCGGCAAAAAGGTCGTTCTTCGCCCAAAACAGGAACATCTCCTAAGGCTGTTGGGAGATCACGGCTCGATGTCACCTTCAGATATTTGGGCGGCACTCGCTATTTCGAAACAGGGTGCAATGGATCTGATCAATCCGTTGCTCGCAGTCGGCATGATCGAAAAAACCGGTGGCAAGAAAACCGGACGCTACGCCCTACGAGAAGTGAAAAAAGTGAAATATTGAAAGTGAGAATAGGCGGCGGGGCCGACGGAAAGGGTCTTAGGTCTTTAACTCGGCACGGCTTTAGCACTCGCGGATCGATGTCGTGAGACATCGGCATAATCGGCATTTTGCTGCATTATCGGCGGATTGGTATTTCAAATGAAAGTGATAAGTGATAGTGATAAGTGATAAGTGATAAGTGAAAGGTGCCAGAAATTGTTTTCGGTTTTTGGTTTTTGGCCTTTGAGGATCGGTGCGTCTGTATTACACGTGTATTACTTGTTTTAGAATTTTCCCGTTTCTAGCTCAAAAAATGACTGTAACTGTTGAAAATAAGCGAGTTATTTGTCCCAGCACCGACGTGGGACAGTCCGGGACGATAGTGAGAAACACGCTAAAAGCCCCGTATTTACTGGGTTGACTGTCCCAGGCACTTGTGGGACAGCGTGGGACAAAAATATGCGAAAAGTTTTTTTCGTTTTCGGTGAAACAGGAGCGGTAAAATGACTGTAAGCTACTCTAATGTTTGGGTTTATCTTGTTGCAAGGAGTGTGAAACATGGGTGAAACAGGGTGAAACAAGAATAAGTGAGAAGTGAGAGGTGAGAAGTGAGAAATCAGTAGTCAGTAGGCGGTAGGCAGTAGGCAGAAGGCAGTAGGCGGAATGGGAAAGCTGAAAGGTGAAAACTGAATGCCGAATACTGACTGCTGAATGCTGAATGCTTGAACATGGACTTTGTCGGGGTAGGTGAGTTTTGTTAGAGTGTCGGATATGAGATCAAAAGTTATTCGTTTGACGTTCGCGCGTGTGATCGTTGTTTCGTTGGCATTGGCGGTTATTCCGTTTGGGGCTCGCTGTGTTAGTGCGGGTCCGGCACCTGCTCGGGGCAAGCACGGGATGGTTGCTTCGGCCCATGTTCTCGCCTCACAGGTCGGCGTCGACGTTATGAAACGTGGCGGGAATGCCATCGACGCAGCAATAGCTGTGGGCCTGGCTCTCGCCGTCGTCTATCCCATCGCCGGAAATATTGGCGGCGGCGGCTTTATGGTCATTCGCAAAAAGGACGGCACATCGACCGTCATCGATTACCGCGAGATGGCTCCGAAAGCGGCGACGCGGAATATCTATCTCGATAAGGATGGCAAGTTGATCGTCGGCGAAGGCTCGTCGATCATCGGCTATCGGTCGGCGGGCGTACCGGGTGCTGTCGCCGGTTTTGATCTCGCGCTCAAGAGGCACGGATCGGGAAAGCTGAAATGGAAAGATCTGGTCGAGCCTGCCCGCGTTTTGGCGCGGAATGGTTTTGAGATCGATCACAGTTTCGTACGCGGCATCGAGGGAGCTAAGGACGGCTTGTCCCAGTATCCGGAAAGCACTCGAATCTTTTTGAACGGCGGGAAGCTCTTTAAGGAGGGCGACCGCCTTGTTCAGCCCGAACTGGCCGATACCCTAGGGCGCATTCAACGGTTTGGCGCCCGCGAATTCTATACGGGCAAAACGGCTCGGCTAATTGCAGCCGATATGAAGGCGAATAACGGCTTGATGACGCTCGAGGACTTAAAAAATTATGTGGCAAAGGAACGGCAGCCCGTAATCGGCAGCTATCGCGGCCATGAGATCATCTCGATGCCGCCGCCGAGTTCCGGTGGGGCGATCATGCTGGAGACGCTGAATATTCTCGAGAGTTATGACCTGCGTTCGATGGGCCATAATTCTGCCGCAAAATACCACGTTATGACCGAGGCGATGCGACGGGCGTTCGCCGACCGGGCCGAATTTATGGGCGACGCTGATTTTGTGGATGTCCCGGTCAAAAAGCTTATCGATAAGGAATACGCAGCGGAGCGGCGGCGTTCGATCAACGCGACCCGGGCGAGCACGAGCGCAGAGATCGGGCACGGTCCGATCTCGATGCGGACGGAACCGGACCAGACCACACACTATACCGTTGTCGACCGCGAAGGCAACGTTGTCGCCACAACTACAACGATCAATAACAGTTACGGCTCGATGGCGACGGTCAAAGGCGCGGGTTTCTTACTCAACGACGAAATGGACGATTTTGCGGCACAGCCCGGCAAGCCTAATATGTTTGGCCTGATCCAGGGCGAACGTAACGCCGTACATCCCGGCAAACGCCCGCTGTCTGCTATGACGCCGACGATCGTTTTGAGGAAAGACCGAACTCCGTGGTTCGCCCTCGGTGCGGCCGGCGGCCCGAGGATCATCTCCGCCGTCCTTCAGTCGATCATCAACGTGATCGACCACGATATGGACATCCAGCGCGCGCTCGACAGCCCGCGGATCCATCATCAATGGTTTCCCGACGAGCTGTTGACCGAGCGATATGGGATGTCACCCGACACGCGAAAGATACTTGAGGACTACGGTCACAAGTTCGCTTCGCCGCGCAGCATCGCAACGGCGACGGCGATAATGATCGATGAAAAGGGTGTGAGGCTAGGCTCGGTTGATTCGCGGGCCTCGGGTGAGGCCGTCGGGTACTAGGCCTTTTCGTCGGTGTCGAGAAGTTTGGTGGTTCCCTCGACGACGCTAGTCGGTTGTAGCTCGTTGGTATCGCGCCATTGCCCGGCGGTAGGTGCGGCATATGCCGAAGCGGGCATAGAACGCTGCGGCGGCAATGCGCTTTGGGCAGCGGCACGATTCATGTGCGCCTTCGCGGCTGCCAGAAAATCGTCGGAATCTGAGGCCGTCTGCGGTGATGCGTCCTCAAACATTAGAGCGTACGCCATTCTGAGCAGCCCGCCGACAAATAGCAGTATGGTTACTATCGCGACTACAAATGGCTCCCGTGCATCTATGGCGATCGTCAAAATAGCAACGACCGGCACGATCAGGAATGTAAGCAGAAAAATAAAGAGTCCTTTCTTAAGGCCTCGGGCGCGGGGCGATTGGCCTTTTGTAGGCGTTTGAGGATGGGCGGTGGCGACACCGCCTTTCTGCAGAAGCTCCATCGTACCGGTGAGCAAAAAACCGCATCGCGAACAAAAGTTCGTGTCCGGCGAATTCCTTTCCTGTCCGCAACTGGGGCAAAACATGGATCAGCGACGCTCCTCGTCATTTAATAGGCGGGTGGTGCTTTCGGTTACGCTCGCGGGTTGAAGGTCGTTGGTATCTCGCCAGTTGCCGGCTCGAGGCACTGCGTATTGCTGAGCCGGAATAGATTGCTGAGGCGGCAAGGCCGGCTGCTGAGGCTGTCCGTAAAGGTGCGAAGGTGCCTGTATCGGCTGAGCATACGAAACAAACGGCTTCTTTAGAAAAATGAGCGATGAGATCAGGAACATCAGGCCGCCAAAAATGCCAATGATCGCGGATGCACCGGCTAATTCATCGACATTCATGATCCCCCAAAGTGGCGTCATGATGAGCAGGAAGAACAGGCACCAAAGCAGGCTGAATGCAATGCCATTACGCCGGGTAAATATCGTTGTCTTCTTGTTCAGCTCGGCAAGCTGCGGCAAAAAGCCGCCATATGACAAAACCTCTGCAACGACGCTGAGCGGCAGGCCGCATCGCGAACAGAATTTTGTCTCGTTTGATACCTGTTGCTGTCCGCAGCTAGGACAATGCATCTCGTTTGCTCCCTTTGACCCGAATCTAAACGAATTCTTACACGAAAAAGTTCGTTATGCAATGAAATTAGACCCGCGGCAGCGGCGTATCAGAGATCATTTGAAAAATAGCGAACGCCCGGCCCTGGAAATGTTCCGCCGTTCCGATGGTGTCAAGCAGTATTTCGGCTATCGGCCTAAGCTTCTCGGGCGACGGTATCTCACGATTCAGGTCGTCGTCCGACGTGAAAAAGGCAAAGCCTTTACGCCTTGTTACCTCGACCTCATCGAGATAGTCGACAATGCGAGCTATGTTGTTTAGTTTCTCAGGCAAAGTCCATTCAAACGGATCGTCCCAGAGACGCGTGGTAATGCCGCCAAATGTCTTTTCGACCATCGCGGCTGAGCGGAGAATGTATTCACCACAGGAGAACGGGGCCATGGAATTGGCGAGTTGGCGAGGGCGTTGGTAGAGAAGCTCTTCATCGAGCTTCGCGAGAAGATCGCGAGAGCGAGAATCGATCAGGACAAAGCGTTGATCAAAATGCGAAATGATCGGGTCCATAAGAAGAGCGGCCGCAATGTCTGCGAGCCGCTCAATTCTAACACGTTGCCGGGTAGTGCGATCAGCGTTTGCCGTAGCGGCGATCTTCCTCGTGGATGCCGAGACCGTAGTTCCGGCCGCGCCAATTTACTCCGCTGCCGAGTTTGCCTTTGACGCCCACCTCGGCGCCGCGTGTCGGCACGTTGCCATCGGTCACCAGAACCCAGATCGAGCCGGTGCCGTCGTCGAGCTTATAGGCTCCACCTCCGATGCGTGTGCCGGGGACGGAGAAACCGTAGCTATCGACGACACGCCCGGCTACGACGACGTTTTTGTTGTGATATTTGCCCGGATTTGCCTCGATCTCAGCGATGCTTTTGCGTTCGGGGCAGCCAGTGGTAAACAGGCTCATCGCTGCGACGATGGCTATAAGGATCGATGTTGCTAAAGTTCTCATTTTATTCTCCTCTCGTGTCTGGATCGGGAAGAGCAAACTACGAGCTAAAGATTCAATTTAGCAGCGAAAGTTTGCCATATTTTTTAATTTCTGCGATTCTGAAGTCGATTTTCCTTATCAACCGAATACAGATCAGCCGATGCTCGTAGAACAGGTAACACACCCGGCGGCAGAAGTGTCGTTTTGTTCGAGTCTGAAAGATGACCGCTGGCATGATTTGGCGGGGCCAAACGCGTTTGAGAGTTGGCATTTCGACGCCCTATCGGACGACGGACGTGACGCACTGGTGATCGCTTTTTACGACAACTACGTACTGTCGCCACGGTTCTGCGCCAATTCGTCGACTCCGGCTAATGTAATCTACTCAGGCAAGCACCGGTTTCCGGCGGTTTCGTTTGTTTATGCTGTCGATGGGAAGCCGATACTTTGCTCCGTAAATGAGTTTGTCGAGGGCGATTTCCGGTCTTCTGGGCCTAATGGCTGTTCGCTCGGGGGATCGTCATTTCGGGTCGATACGGCCGAATATGGCTCGGGTTTTATGGTGACGGTCGATATGCGGACACTCGGCGGACGGCGTATTCGTGCGGAACTGGAATGGCTGCTGATCGAATCCGACCTTCGGCCCCCGACCGCCTCGTCCAGTGCTACATGGAACGTTGTCGCACCTCGTGCGGACGTCAGCGGTAAGATCATGCTCATCGGCCGTCGCGGCAAAACGCGGAAAACATGTCAGTTTCGCGGCACCGGCTATCACGATCAGGTGACGAGTGCGAATGTTCACTATCGCGATCTCAGCTCAAGAATGTGGGGCAGGGCACACTTTGTTGATTCGACCGTCGTTTTTGACCGTCTTGGTGGTTCTCAGGATCCGGCTGCTCCGGGCAAGATCTACCTGATCCGCGATGGCGAGATCAGTGATCGGGACGCAGCATGCCAGGCGAGCGAGCCAAAACGCGACCGATGGGGTTTACGTATTCCCGGGCGTATGTCGTTTGTGTCGGAAGACAAGATCAAGTTGCTCGTAAGGCCGGTTACGGCGTTCCGATCCGGATTTGCTGACGTTAAAATGTTGAGCGAAATTGAGCTTGACCTCGGCGACGGCAAATACCGCAAGACCGTTGGCATCACGGAATTTGTCGATCCGCGAAAGCTAAAGAGTCGATTGATAAGATGGGTTTCAGATCTGCGGATCGGTACTGAGGACCGTTCGCCATTGATCTAACGCAATTTAACGGCTGTGCCGTATGCGAGCACTTCGGTAGCCCCCTGTGCAAATTCGGTTGCGTCATAACGCATACCGATGATCGCATCGGCACCGATCTCGTGAGCATGTTGGACGAGACGATTGAATGCTTCCATTCGAGCAGCTTCACATACAACCGACCACTCTTCGATATTGCCGCCGGCGAGTGACTTGAGGCCGCCGATGATCCCGCGGCCAAGCCCGGTCGCCCTTACGACGATCCCGCGAACGACGCCCAGATACTCAGCGATCTGCCGCCCTTCGATCTCAAATCCGGTTGTGACGATCATCGTTTTAGTCTGGAGTCTTAAGTCTTGAGTCTGGAGTCTTGAGTCGGACTTGAGACTTCGGACTCACGCCTCCAGACTGATAAGTTGGTAGCGCCTAGGGGAGTTGAACCCCTCTTTCGAGGTTGAGAACCTCGCGTCCTAACCGATAGACGAAGGCGCCATAAAACTGGCGAATCAAAAGTATAGATCAAACCCAGCCTGTGGGCAAAATGCTCTTTGGGGTTCAAACACGGTTTGTTATATTGTCTGTGACTTGCCCAGACGTTCAAATACGCTTTTGGAGACGATTTAATGAAGTACGCCGTACGCTTAGTCATGTTCCTGGCTTTTGTCGTTTTAACTGCGATACCGGTATTTTCGCAAAAGACAGAGGCTCAATATATTGACGTCGGTATTGCCCAATCAAAGGCAAAGGATTATCAGGGAGCTCACGCGACCTATACGGAATGTATTAACGCCTTTCCAAAATCCGCTCAATGCCTCTACCGGCGTGGCCTGGTGAGGGAGATCGCCGTTGGTTACGGCCTCGCTCTTGAGGACTACAATGCTCTGAATGCACTGTTGCCTATGAATCCTTTGGCTCTTGGTAAGCGGGGTTCGGTTTACATTAGCTTAAAACGTTACGACGAGGCCATCGCGGATCTCACGCTGGCTATCACTCTTAAACCGGACGCCGAAAAATACTACGACCGTTCGCGGGCTTATATGGCAAAAGGGAACGAGGAAAAACAGTTTGCCGATCTTTCGGAATCGATCAAACTGGAGCCCACCCAGATGGCCTATATCTTCCGCGCGGGCATTTTTGAAAAACGCAACGACCAAACGAGTGCCCTCGCGGACTATACGGCTCTGATCGGTATCGAGCCTACCTATGGCAGCGGCTACTATCGTCGCGGCAAGATTTATTTTGCACAGGGAAAGACCGACCTAGCCGAGGCCGATTTTGCAAAGGCGATTTCACTCGATCCCTCGATCAAGGTACAGGTCTCGTCACTAAAGACGCTGGCCGCGACCGATAAATTGCTCGCAGCGAGTAAGAATCGCCCGAAAAACCCGCTTGAGACTATCAAATACGCGGCTTACGCTCATGTGGAGAAGAAGGAGTGGGATCTTGCGATCGCGGAATATACCAAGGCGATCGAGATGGCACCGTCCGACCATTGGCTATACATCAACCGCGGCCGTGCCTACGAGGGCAAAGGCGACTATGTCAAAGCTCTCGCGGAAATCAACAAGGGAATGTCGATGGTCAAACCTGCGGAAGCCGCGAGCTTTCGCTATGACCGCGCGGGAATCTATCTGAAACAGCGAAATCACGAGTTGGCTCTAACCGAACTCAAGGCGATCATGGCCGATGAAAAAGAACCAAATGCATACACACTGCTGCTGCGTGGAAAGGTATATGCCGCAATGGGCCTCAAAACGTCCGCCCGCTCCGACTATGAAGAGGCGATCAAGATAAATAGGTACTTGACCGAAGCTAAAAACGAGCTGGCCAAGCTCGACAATTAGTATCTGATGACCACAAGGCGGCTACTGATCCCGATAGTGTCCTAATTTCCGTGGCGTTCTTGATTCTACAGATAGCCCACGTGTTGCACGGATAAGATGGTAGACAATGTATGCATGTATGTGCTAGTATCATCTTCATGTAATTTGGTGCAGACCAGTATTTATCGATGTGGGAAATGGGGGACAGAGGGACACTTTCAGAAAATCCATTCTATTTTGTATCGCGCTTTCACGGCCAGCGGATGCGGGAAAGGTATGGAGCGGCGGAACCACCGGGAAAACGCCTGGAATCTCGTAAATACAATATTAAGAGGGTGTTACAGCGGTTTTGGAGCAAAATATCTTATTCGGGACTGTTAAGGCTCAATACAGAAACAAAGAGCTTTCACGAGACGGTCGGTGTTTTTGTAATCCCGCTGAAACCCTTTTATAATGGTAGTTTGAATGTTACCGCCAATCACCACTATGACACACGACCTATTCAATACACGGCAGACTTTTGCTACTGGAAACGGTACGAAAGGCACAATTTACTCGCTTCCGCAGCTTGAGAGTGCCGGGATCGGCAATATCTCACGCTTGCCGGTTTCGATCCGCGTCGTCCTCGAATCAGTGCTTAGGAATTTCGACGGCGGTAAGAAGGTGAGTGAGGCCAATGTTCGTGCGCTTGCCGGATGGGAGCCGGAAACTGAGCGTACCGAGGAGATCCCGTTTGTCGTCGCGCGTGTTATTTTGCAGGATTTTACCGGTGTTCCTTTGCTTGTTGATCTCGCGGCAATGCGCAGCGCTGTGCAACGAATGGGCAAAGATCCTCGCGTGATAGAGCCGTTGGTTCCCGTTGATCTTGTTATCGACCATTCGGTGCAAGTTGACTACGCGGGCTCGGAAGTTTCTTACCAGCGGAACATGGAAATGGAGTTCAAGCGAAACGACCAGCGTTATCGCTTTCTGAAGTGGGGAACGCAGGCGTTTAACGGCTTTAGCGTCATACCGCCGGGGATCGGCATCGTGCATCAGGTGAATTTGGAATACCTGGCTAAGGGCGTGTTTGAGCGTGAAGGCGTTTATTTTCCTGATTCATTGGTTGGTACCGACTCGCACACCACGATGATAAACGGCCTCGGGATAGTCGGTTGGGGTGTCGGGGGTATCGAGGCTGAGGCTGGCATGCTCGGCCAGCCAGTCTATTTCCTGACGCCGGATGTGGTCGGCGTCCATCTGAGCGGTGAATTGTCGCAAGGCTCCACGGCGACCGATCTAGTGCTGCGTATCACCGAAATGCTGAGAAAAGCGAACGTTGTCGGCAAATTCGTCGAATTCTTTGGCGAAGGAGCGGCTGCACTTGGGGCGACTGATCGGGCGACGATCGCAAATATGGCCCCGGAATATGGCGCGACGATGGGGTTTTTCCCGACTGACGAAAAAACGCTCGATTATTTCCGAAATACGGGCCGCAGCGACGAGCAGATCGATACGATCCGCAATTACTATACCGCCCAGGGTATGTTCGGGATGCCGTTGGAAGGCGATGTTGATTACACGACGGTTGTCCAACTAAATCTTGACACGGTGAACCCATCCGTAGCCGGGCCAAAACGCCCGCAGGACCGCATTGAGCTTTCAAATCTGGACGACCGTTTTGTCGAGTTGTTTACAAAGCCGGTAGCCGACGGCGGATACGGAAAGGTGGCGGAGGATCTCGACAAACGCTTTAGTGTCACGATGGGTTCGCATCCGACAATGATCCTTGAGGGCGGCGGCGAACAGAGTTCGAAATCGATCCCTGAATCTATTCATGACACTGTATCACCTGATAATACGCACGTCGGGACCGAGATCGAGATGGTGAATAACCGTCCGACGCCTGATCGGGTTGAGTTTGACGAGGCAGACGAGGTCTCGGTCACCACAAATATCGGCAGCGGAGATGTATTGATCGCCGCGATCACATCGTGTACGAATACCTCGAATCCGGCGGTTATGATCGCCGCCGGGATCGTCGCGAAAAAGGCGGTTGAAAAAGGAATGAAGGTGTCGCCGTATGTTAAGACCTCGCTTGCACCGGGCTCCCGCGTGGTAACGGAATATCTCGAAAAGACGGGCTTGCAGCCGTATCTAAACGAGATCGGTTTTGACCTTGTCGGCTACGGATGTACGACGTGTATCGGCAATTCCGGCCCGCTCGATCCGTCGATCGAGGACGAGATCGTCGAGAACGATATAATCGCTGCCTCGGTGCTATCGGGCAATCGTAATTTCGAGGCCCGCGTGCATCAAAATATCAAGGCAAATTTCCTGATGTCGCCGCCGCTCGTTGTCGCATACGCGCTGGCGGGAACGGTTGTCAAAGACATCTATCTTCATCCGATCGGCGTTGATCGCGATGGAAATGAAGTGTTTTTGAAGGACATTTGGGCGTCGCTCGACGAGGTCAAAGAGATGCTCGGGGCGGCGTTCGATCCGGAAACGTATAAGCGGCTATACTCTGAATTTGCCGAGCAAAATCCTTTGTGGAACAACATTGAATCCAGTTTGGGGCAAATATACGAATGGGATACTGACTCGACATATATTCAGGAACCGCCGTTCTTTGAAGACTTTTCTATGGAGACGGGCAGTTTTCAGGATATTCATGGAGCGAGGGCATTGGCGATATTTGGCGATTCGGTAACCACGGACCATATTTCACCGGCAGGGGCGATCAAGGCTAATTCGCCGGCCGGCCGTTATCTGCAGGAACTTGGCGTTTCGCCGGCGGATTTTAATTCGTACGGCTCGCGTCGCGGTAACGACCGCGTGATGCTGCGAGGCACATTCGCAAATGTTCGGATCAAGAATACGATGGTCTCGCCAACCGAAGGAGGCCTGACAAAACATCAGCCGGACGGCGAAGAGACGACCATTTACGATGCAGCGATGCAATATAAAGCCGAGAATACGCCGCTGATGATCTTCGGCGGCAAAGAATACGGCACCGGCAGTTCTCGCGACTGGGCAGCAAAGGGAACTGCATTGATGGGCGTGAGCGCCGTGGTCGTAGAGTCGTTTGAGCGTATCCATCGATCGAATCTGGTCGGGATGGGAGTGCTTCCGCTCCAGTTCAAAGATGGCCAGTCGGCACAATCGCTTGGCCTCGATGGTACTGAGAAATTTGACCTTGTCGGGCTTGAGAATTCCAGCGTGAGGCCGAAACAGGACGTTTTGCTCCGGATCGAACGAGCGGATGGTTCGATTGCCGAGGCAACCTTGATGCTCAGGATCGACACGCCGATCGAGATCGAATACTACAAGAACGGAGGCATCTTGCCGTATGTTTTGCGGCAACTCGTGGCCTGAAACTTCTTGTAATATCGGTTATCGAATGGTAAATTGAGGAGTTACGTTAACTATACATTACTTTCGCCGTCCCTTCCGGCTTGATCGAGGAGAATTACGATGAACAGATCTATTTCGGTTGCCTTACTGGCCACATTGTTGGTTTCGGCATGCATTCCGTCATTTGCTCAGGGAAGCAGGGCAGGCAAGAGTGAGATCGCAAAGCCGGAGCGCACGGCATTTGCGCGTGTCGAAGCGTTTACGGATGGCAGCGGTGTTTTGGTCCGTTGGAACATGGCGATCGAGCGAAGCAATGTTGGATTCAACGTCTATCGTATTGATAGTGGCGTAAAAATTCTCGTCAATCCGACAATTGTCCTGGGCTCGGCCGCTCGGGCGCAGGATCGAACAACCTATAGCGATACGTACCAGTTTTTTGACGAAAGCGGAGCGGTCGGATCGCGGTATGTTGTTGCGAGTATCGGCAGGGACGGCAAGAGTTATTCGAGCCGGGTATCGATCGCTCAACATGTTAAAGACCTGGCCGAAACCACCGGCCACTCTTCCGAGGAATGGCTTGCGGCCGCAACTTCACCGAATAAGAACCTTCTTGGCCGCGAAATGAATTTGCATCCGGAATTGGATCAGATAGTGCGTGAATCGACACAAGCCGCCGATCTGGCCAACCATCGGTGGGTCGTTTCGCAGCCCGGCGTCAAGATCGGTGTTCGCAAAGAAGGGCTTTATCGCGTGACCAGCGCTCAGCTACAGGCGGCTGGCTTTGACACGGCTGGCGATTCTGCCAAATGGCGGCTGTTCGCCGAAGGCATCGAGCAGGCGATCTTAGTTGGAGCGAGCAATGCATACATCGAATTTTATGGAAAGCCCATCGACACCGTTGAGAGCGACACCCGGGTCTATTACCTTATCGCCGGTGACGTAGCCGGGCTGAGGATGCCTACTAAGATCCTGAGACCAATTGGTGGAACATCGGTTTCGAGCACCTATCCGATAACGGCTGTTAAGAAGGAGCGCAGCTCCTACGTCAATACGTTGCACAATGGCGACGCCGAAGATTACTTTGGTCGTGTGATCTCGTCTTTTCCCTCAGATATTCCCTTTACGCTGACGGGTGTGACACTGACGGGGAACGTTGATTTCACCTTTAAGGCGCAAGGCTACTCGCCCGGGACGCATCTTCTTCGCCTGGTTCTGAATGGACAGGAACTCCAGTCAATGACCTGGAACGGATATGCGCCGTATACGGGCAATCTTACCTTGCCCGCCAGCCTATTGGTCGAAGGTGCTAACAACCTTGAGGTTACGGGATTGAATCCGGGCGATTTTAGCCTGTTTGATTCGATCTCGGTCAAGTATTTGCGGCGGTATCAAGCCGAACAAAACAAGATCTCTTTCTTCACACCAGGCTACAGGCGGGTTGATCTAACGGGCTTTTCGACGTCGAACATTCGGGTTTTTGACATCACCCGAGACGGAGTGCCGGCATTGATCACAGGTTTGCCGATACAACAGGATGGAGCGACGTTTACGGCAAAGCTGCCATCGAGTAGGAATTTTGTAGCCTATGGTGTGGAGGACTCGGCGATCCTCGCGTCGCCTTCGATCACGGTGAACAGTCCGTCCACCTATTCATCGGTTCCCAACCGAGCTGATCTCATCATCATCTCTCATTCATCTCCCGACTTTATGGCTGCGGCCGAGACGTGGGCTAATTATCGACGAGATCAGGGGGTTACGGTCAAAGTTGTAGATGTGGCGGATATTTTTGATGAGTTTAGTTATGGCTCGTCAAGTTCGCTCTCGATCCGAGCTTTCCTTAGCCATGCTGACGCCAACTGGCAGATCGCGCCGAAATACGTGCTCTTGCTCGGTGACGGAACCTACGATCCTCGCAACTATGAAGGGTTTGGCTATTGGAATCTCGTTCCGAGCAAGACGGTCAACCTTCTCTACAGCGAAAGCCCCAGCGATGAGACCCTCGCAGATTTCGATAACGACGGCCTGGCTGAAATGGCCATCGGACGCATTTCTGCCCGTACGGTCTCGACTATTAATACTGCTCTCAGCAAGACGATGACTTTCGAGACCGCTCCGATGCAATCTCTCGACAGGGGAGCTATTTTTGCTTATGACCTCCCTAACGGGTTTGATTTTGCCGGAATGAGCCAGCAGCTAAGGAACGAACTGCCGGGCGCGATGCCAGCAGCCATGGTAGATCGCGGTGCAGCGAATTCTCAATCTACGTTGATCGGCGAGATGAATTCCGGCCGCTTTATTGCGAATTACGCCGGGCATGGTTCGACTGGCCTTTGGGCGTCAAGCACTTTCTTTGGAAATAGCTCTGTCGGATCGCTTACGAATGCTAATTCGCCGACGATCTACACGATGCTGACATGTCTGAATGGATATTTCATTCAACCCTCGTCGGGTTCCGAGTCGCTTGCGGAGAATTTGATAAAGGCTCCGAATGGCGGTGCGGTTGCTTCATGGGCGTCCACATCTGAGACCACACCGGACATTCAGTTGATCATGGGATTGCGGTTCTACAATCGTGTAGCAGCAGGTACGATCCCCCGGATTGGAGACTTGATCCGTGATGCCAAGGCGGCTCTAGCTGGCGGAGCCGACGTCCGCCTTTCATGGGCACTTCTTGGCGATCCAATGTTGAAGGTGAGATAGCCCTGCTTATTAGTATGGAAAAGGGCGTCCAAAATCTGGAGGCCCTTTTTTGATTGGTACTCGCGGCGGGGTTCGAACCTGCGACCTCTTCCTTCGGAGGGAAGCACTCTATCCAGCTGAGCTACGCGAGCGTGATTTACAGAAGAATAATATCACTTAGCCTGGTCGCGGGGAACTATCCTGATCGTCTTGATCTTGACGGGTTCAAGCGGCCGTTCGCCATCCTTGGGTTGGACACCCGAGATGGTGCGGACATTGTTCATACCGTCGATGACCTTGCCAAAAATGGTGTAGCGATTGTCAAAACCCTGTTCTCGCTTGAGTGTAATAAAAAATTGCGAATTGGCCGAGTTGTTGTCCTGGCCGCGAGCCGCTCCAACGATCGCGGAATCGTAAGGAATATCGGAGAATTCAGCCGGGACATTCGGCTTGTCAGATTTGCCGGTGCCATCGTCGGCCGGGTTGGCATTTTTCGACAACGGATCGCCGCTTTGTATCACCGATTGGTTAATACGGTGCCACGTTACGCCATCGTAAACGCCCTCTTTGGCAAGTGCTTTGAACTGCTCGACCATCTTTGGTGCGATATTCGAATAAAGTTCGATCTTGATCGTGCCATAAACCGGCTGCTCCATTTCGATGACAGCCACGTCGGCATCGGCAACGGGGGCCACACCTTTTTTGACCTCAGCGGCGCCAGGTTTTGCGTTTGACGCTGTGTTGGCTCCGCCGGAACATGATAGTCCAGCGGCCGTCGAGAGAATTGTCAGGGTTAAAAGTATCTTTTTCATATTTTGTTAGATCGTCTTTTCACTGTCGAGAATAATTGTGACCGGGCCGTCGTTGACAAGTTCGACGTCCATCATTGCGCCAAATTCGCCCGTAGCTACCTTCCTGACCCGTTCGCGAGCAACTACGACAAAATGCTTATACCACCGCAATGCATCTTCGCCACTCGCGGCACTGATGAATGAAGGCCGTCGTCCGCGACGCGTATCACCATAGAGAGTAAATTGCGATACGACGAGCATCTCGCCGCTGATATCCGCGAGCGAAAGGTTCATCTTGCCTTCATGATCGTCAAAGATCCGCAAATTTACGATCTTATCGACTAGATAATCAACGCCCTTATCGTCGTCCGAATGTGTGATACCAAGCAGAACCAACAAGCCACGTTCGATCTCGCCTATGATCGAGCCATCGACGGTGACCTTGGCGCGAGAAACACGCTGGACGACGGCCCTCATTACGCCGCGTCTTCGATATAAACCTTATTCATCACGACCGGGTTGAGCGGTTTGTCGCTACTGTTTTTGTCGACCAACGCGATCGTATCAACGACATCCTGCCCCTCGATCACCTTGCCAAACTTTGAATAGCTCGGCGGCAGAGGATAATCGATGTGCATGATGAAAAACTGGGAACCGTTTGTATTCGGGCCGGAATTTGCCATTGCTACCGTGCCTTTTTCGTAGGGGCCAGCGTAAAGCATCGACCCTCGATCGATCTCGTCCTCAAATTTGCCACCCCATGCGGATTCGCCGCCGTAGCCCTCGCCAAGCGGATCGCCGCCCTGGATCATGAAATTGGGGATTACGCGGTGAAATATGACGCCGTCGTAATAGTTCTTTTCCGCCAAAAGCCGGAAATTCTCGGTCGTTTTCGGAGCCTCCGCTTCCAGAAGCTCAAACTTGATCGTACCTTTGTTTGTTTCCAATACTGCAACTCTATTTGCCACTAATTATTCTCGTGATTCAAGATAAATCTCTCGATCGCTGCGGCCACTCCGCTTTCGTCGTTACTTAATGTTGTATAAAATTCAGCGCGTTCGAGCAACTCAGGGGCGGCGTTTCCCATTACGACGGGTGTCCCGGCGTACTCGAGCATTTGGAGATCGTTGAAATTATCGCCGATGCACATCACGTTTTCCGCGGCTAGATTGTTAAGTTCGGCAATCCGGGAAACACCGTGCCCCTTTGAAGCGTCAGGCGGAAGAATGTCGAGCAGGGTGAAATCAAGCGACGGGTAGATCGTTGCGAGAATCGTTACATTGCTTTCGAATTCGTCGTTGAGGGTGGATTCGAGTTCACACATCGATTCGCAGCTTCCTGAGAACGAGATGTGAACGATCTCGTGGTCGGCAAGAATGTCCTCGAGCGACGGAACATGAGCAACACCACTGCGTCCGATATCGACTCCGTGGAGGCTCTCGGACCATCGGAGATATTTCTTGAGCGGAATATTGTGGTCGGAGATCCGGTCGTAAATCAACGTTCCAAGGCCACGCGGATCCGTGCTGACTAGCGCGTCGCCGCCAAACGCCTTTCCGACTCGGACTACTTCCAAACTTGTCTCAGTCGTCAGAAGGGAGCAATGCACCGTCGCTTCGCTATCCGCATATTTAAGCAGCCCGCCGTTGTGCGTGATCAGCGGAGCATTTAAGCCAAGACCGATCCCAACGGGCTGAGCATCCCGAAACCGCCGCCCGGTCGCGATCGTAACAAGAACGCCTTTCTCCTCAGCCGCACAAATGGCTGCACGGTTAGCATCTGGAATTTCGCCCTTTGAATTTAGAGTTGTGCCGTCTAGATCGAGGGCGAGAAATTTGATCATTGGTTCGCGTTGCCCTCACGCTTTTCCTGCCGCTCCTTTTCCAACCACTGCTGATACTTCGCTTTACCTTTTTCAAACTCTGCCGCTGACGCATAGAACCAATGTGAACCGTCGTTCAGATCGACATTGCGAACGTAGAAGATGTAATCATTCGGGGTCGGATTGAGGGCGGCTCGAATCGAGCTTTCAGTAACGGATGAGATCGGGCCGGGCGGAATGCCTGTCTTTGTACGGGTATTGTACGGCGAATCGACCTCAAGATCACTCTTGTGGATGGTGCCGTCCCACCGGCCCATCATTTTGGCGATATAGACGTTTGTCTGGTCGATGCCTAGCGGAATGTTCTTGGCGAGGCGGTTGTTAATAATACCGGCAACTATCGGGCGTTCGTGTTCGACGCCTGTTTCGGTTTCGATGAGCGATGCGATCGTCACGATCTCGTGTGGCGTGCGGCCGATCGATCGAGCCTGCTGAGTCCAGTCCGGCTTCCAGAATTTACGAAACTGTTCGACCATAGCCTTTATGATCTCGTGCGGCTTGGCGTCCCGCGGGAAGTTATAGGTCGTGGGATACATATAGCCCTCGAGGTTTTTCGCGGCTGGAGAAATGTCGCGGATAAGCGAAATATCGTCCATCAGTACGAGTACAGCCTTGTCATCCATCGGCGCTAGAGCGGTGCCAGCTTCCATTGGTTGTCCACGGCCAAATTTCTCCGCGACCCGTTTGGCGATGTCAAATCTCGTAAATCCCTCGGGGATCGTGAGCTTGATCGTGCGATCCTCGCCTTTCTCAAGCACCTTAAAGACCTGAACCGTAGAGATAGGCGAGGAGAACTGAAACTCGCCCGCCTGTAGCTTGCTCGCATCACCCAGCGTCCGGAGATAGAGGTTAGCGGCCATATCATTCACAATAATGCCTTCAGCGGCCAATCTGCTGACGATCTCACGCGGCGTCGAGCCTTTCTCGATCCTGATGTACTCGGCGGCTTTGCCGTGCTCGTGCGGATAAGTCACGGAGCGAAAGAGCCAAAACGAAAATACTCCGACAGCGATCACTATCAAAACAACAAAAACGGCGATCAATTTAAAAACACGCATCTTTCACAAAAAGTCCACGACGAGCACAAAACGACGCCGTGGAACTGATAGGTAACAAGACTAGGGCGAATCTATTTTGTCGCCAGATAATTCTCAACAACGGCGGTCACGGCTTCGCCTTCGGGTTTGTCTTTTGATCCAAATCTCGCGACGATCTTGCCCGAACGATCTATCAGGAATTTATTGAAATTCCAGGAGATATCACCGCCAAACTCAGGATTAGATTCCTTGCTGGTCAGATATGTGTACAGCGGATGCTGATCCTTGCCGGTGACTGAGATCTTGGAAAACATTGGAAATGTTACTCCATATTTAGTCGCGCAAAATTCCTTGATCTCTTTCTCAGTACCAGGTTCCTGACCCATGAAATTATTCGCCGGAAAGCCAAGTACCATAAAACCTCGGTCCTTGTACTTATTGTATATTGTTTCGAGTCCTTCGTATTGCGGCGTGTAACCGCATTTGCTGGCAACGTTTACGACCATCACAACTTTTCCCTTGTAGGCTTCAAGTTTGACATCTTTACCGTCGATGTCCTTCATTGTGAATTCAAACATAGACTTTTCCGCCGGCGGAGCGGTTGGCGTTGGATTCAAGATAAATCCATATTTATATGCCGCTCCCGCTATCCCTACAACAGCGAGGATCAATATCGCTACAACAACTTTCAACATATTATTTCTCTAGTTCTCTGGGACTACGGGGCGGTTTTGCCAGCTCGTCCGGCGTTTCGCCGGTTGCGGCAAACACTTCCTTAAACGCTCCGACGCTTGCCATAACGCCCGCCGTTTCCATAGGCATAAAGATCACTTTCGAATTCTGGGTTCGAGCCATGTCGCGCATCGAATCAACGTAACGTTGCGTGATCAGGTACTGAGCGGTCTGGCCGCGGTCGCCGATAGCACCTGCAATCTGAGCGATCGCCTGGGCCTCGGCAGTAGCAACTACCAGTCGGGCTTGAGAAGCTCCCTCGGCGTCGAGAATTGCTGACTGCTTGTTACCCTCACTGCGGGTCACAGCCGCCTGCTTTTCACCCTCAGCGCGTGTGATCGCGGCCTGTTTGTCGCCCTCCGCCTGAAGAATTAACGCTCGACGGTTACGTTCCGCCGTCATCTGTTTTTCCATCGTGATTCGTACATCTTCGGGGGGCGTAATATTTTTGATATCGACCCGTGTAACTTTAACGCCCCATTTGTCCGTGGCTTCGTCGAGGATCATTCGGAGTTCGTTGTTGATCTGATCGCGGCTTGAAAGCGTGTGGTCGAGGTCGAGCTTACCGATCACACTTCGCATGCCGGTAAACGTCAGCTGCACGATCGAACCGACGAGGTCGTTGACCTCATAGGTCGCTTTGATCGGATCCGTGATCTGCCAATAAACGACGGAATCGACGCCCATCATCACGTTGTCGCGTGAGATGACACTCTGTGGCGGGAGATCGATGAACTGTTCGCGCGAATCGATATATGTCGTTCCGGGCCGCATATTAGTCCAGTAAACTGCACGCGGAGCCTCAAAGAAAGGCACGATGATATTCAAACCACTCGCCGCGACGCGATGAAAACGCCCCAACCGTTCAATCAGCAGCACGCTCGATTGCGGAACGATCTTGATCGTCTTCCATGCGACCGTCAGAAGAGCGATACCAAGAAATATAAGGATGATCGCACTTAAACCGATAGCTTCCATAATTTCCTCCAGTGATCTGTTCAGAGCAAATATACTCTATTTCGTGCTTGTTTGCTATAATTCGCTAGAAATCAAATGAGCGTTAAATTATCCGATATCGAAGCCGCACGGGAACGAATAAAAGACGTGATCACGCCGACGCCGATCCTTGCGGATGCTCGGCTATCGAGTGAGATCGGCGCGAACGCATTTCTCAAGGCAGAAAGCCTGCAAAAGAGTGGTTCGTTCAAGATCCGCGGCGCGTATAACAAGATCTCGCAGCTCTCTGACGAAGAGAAACTCCGCGGTGTGATAGCGGCATCGGCAGGCAATCACGCTCAAGGCGTAGCTCTGGCGGCAAAGCTCAATGGGATAAAGGCGACGATCGTTTTGCCGGAGACAGCACCTTTGACAAAGATAGCCGCGACGCGCGGATTCGGAGCAGAGGTCGTACTCCACGGTTTTACATTTGACGAAGCTGTAGCGCATTCCCGCGAGATGCAAGAGGCCCACGGTTACACGTATGTTCACGCGTTTGACGACGAAACCGTCATCGCAGGGCAGGGAACTATCGGCCTCGAACTGGTTGAGGGCATTCCCGACCTCTCGACCGTTATCGTACCGATAGGCGGCGGCGGATTGATCTCGGGAATTGCGACAGCGGTGAAATCGCTGAGACCCAATGCTCGTGTGATCGGCGTCCAGGCACAGAATGTCGCTTGGGTCAACCCAAGTCTAAGAGCAGGGCACGCAGTGATCGCGGAGACGGGCCAGACGATCGCCGATGGTATCGCAGTAAAGAACCCCGGCGAAATGACGCTGCCGATCATTCGCGAGTACGTCGATGAGGTCGTCGAGGTCAATGAGGAAGAGATCGCCCGTGCGATCTTCTTTTGTGTTCAAAACAAACGTCTTGTCGTCGAGGGGGCCGGAGCCGCGGGTCTCGCAGCCTTGTTGGCCAAAAAGATCGATTTTCGCCCGGACACTAATGTCTGTGCAGTGCTTTGCGGCGGCAATATTGACGCAAATCTCCTGGCACGCGTTCTGGAGCATGTTCTTGTCCGTCAGGGCCGATATATCATGCTTAAACTGCTCGTTCTCGACCGCCCGGGAATGCTCGCAACGCTGCTAAACAAGGTGGCCGAGACGCGTGCCAACGTCATTGAGGTCTTTCATCGCCGAGCAATGTGGCTCGCCCCCTTAGGGCGGGTCGGCATCGAAATGCTCCTCGAGGTCCGAGACGACGAACACGCCCGCGACGTTGAAAAGTATCTCGAACAGTCAGGCTACCATGTCGAACGCGAGGGACAAGGCGATTGGGAGGAGTAACCCCTAAAACGTAGCGTCCGGATCGTATTTATCTTCGCTTTCGTTTGGATTGTCGGGATAGGCCCTTGTCATTGCCAGGCCAAAATGGTCAACCTGAACTGCTCCGTGACGGTGCATGATCGCAGCGGCCTCGTCGCGGCGGGGTGTTTTGTGAATGTGAGTCATGAGGACGCAATGGCCGTCTCGCAGAGCGGTTTGGTAGCGTTCCATGATGATGCGGTCGAAGGTAATGGCGCGGAATTTACGCATGAATTTGGCTGTAAGGCCGTGTTCGCCGCCCGTGAAATCGTAAGTTTCGGCTCCCGGAACGCCGCAGAACAGCTCAATATCCTCGGCGTCAAAACCATTTACCTTTAGTTCCTCTGCCGCAGCGACGCCCGCGTCGGAATCTTCGAAAATCCCCATCATCTTAAAGAGCGGATCGGGCGTGAAAGCCTGTTCGTTGTTGATATCAACCACTTTTGACGGTTGTGCTGGCGTATTCATTTTGATTCCTCCAATTCGGGTAAGATCTGGCTGAATGATATTTTTGATGCGAATGCTTGTATGTAGGTTTGAATAATTTAGTTATTTTTTAGGACTCGACCGGCGTTGACTTTGCTCCGGATAGGGTGTACAAAACACTTGTCTGTCTTGTGTCCCGCCATGAAAACAATTCTTTCCGGGCTTATGTTACTGGCCGTTGCGTCGGCGGCTTCGGCGCAGAGCACTAAGAAACTAATATTTTGGAGCGGTGACGCCAATTGCGGTGTGAAGAGCCGTGCGATAACTGCGCCCGAAACCGTCAGGTGCCAGCAGACATTTACCGAACGCGGCCCAGTCAGCACCATCAGCTACGACGGAATTGATCTCGCGGTCGCTTTTCTCGAAGACGACGACATGTTGATCGTCGGTGCTCATATTACAAATAGGACGGACGAAGTCATTGGTTTTGATAGTGACAATTGGGGAGCCGCCCATTTTAAAACAAAATCGGGATTCTACGCCGGTGAAATGCCAATCGCCGCCGAAACCTCGCTGCCGACACGTGAGATGATCCGCGGAATGGCTAGCGAAGGGCGGCTAGAGAATTCGCTTGGTGAATTTGTAGCGGATACGCAAATGACCGCCGAGACCCGTCGCATCAGGCACCCGGACGGCACGGAATATACGCGCACTACGATAGTTAAAGACAAAGAAGCCAAAGAGGCCGAAGTCCGGCAAAAAGTAAACCGTACGGAGGCTATTACTAACGAACAACGCCGCGTCCGCAACACGGCGTTAACGAACAAATCGATCCCAGCACGTGGCGGTGTTAAAGGTCTGGTATATTTTCGTCCGTACAAAAAGGCTGAGTTTGTGATCTACTCGCTAAGCGTGGCTGATACTACGTTTGTGTTCCAGTTGCCGAGGGTAAAAAAATGAGATCCTTCATCTCCTAACCAAATTCTCGTCGTACAACTCCTTGTATACTCGATAATTCGTCATCACCTTGAACACATAACTTTTCGTTTCGGCAAAACCGATCTCGGCGGCAAAAATGCCGGGTTCCTTCGGTTTTGAGCGGTTTAGCCAGCGTGCGGCGTTGTCCTCGCCGCCGTTGTAGCTTGCGGCAATGGCTTCGTAAAGGCCGCCGAATTGGTCATTTAAGTCGGCGATATATTCGCATCCGATGGCGATATTCACCGACGGCTTATATAGGTCATCGGCGTCGAGCACCGCGTAACCCGCCTTTTTGTTGTACTTAAGAGCCGTATCGTAAACGAGCTGAAGCAATCCGCGAGCCGCCGATGGCGACTTAACACCGGCGCGAAATGAGCTTTCCTGCTTCATGATCGCAAGCACAAACCGCGGATCGATCTTGCGTTTGCGTGTCTCCCGTAAGAGATCGTCCAGAAAAACAATGGGAAAATCCTTTGGCGAAACTTGTGCGATCGTCCTGATCCGACCGCCGGTCAACCTGTCTCCCGCGAGGCCGCTGTAATATGATGTGCGGCTGTCGGGGATCGAAGCGTAAACGGCTGTCGCTTCGTTTCGCTTGCCGCCTTTTTCGAGGGCGACCGCCTTAAGATATTTGACCTCATCAATGCTCGTCATTGAGCCGGGAAAGTAGCCAACTGCGAGCATAATGTCCGCGGTGGAGACGGCCTCTGCCCAGTGACCGCGATGGATCTCCATTCGCAGCCGGCCCTGCAACGCATTGGTCTCGGTCGCCATACCCGGGAATCGCGTGCGAGCCTTTTCCACCCAAGCTTTCGCCTCGTCGTATTTTCCGGCTTCACGAAGCGCGTCGATCGTATTCAAATAAGCCCCATCGATCCGCTCGCCAGATGGATACATTACGGTGTATTGCTCATAGATCTTAGCGGCTTCCGCATTTTTGCCAAGGCGAACGTGACACGCACCCTTGAACGACAAACCTTCGCGGCCGTCTTTTGTGGCGGGAAACTCACGGGCGACCCGGTCGAGATAGGGAATCGCACGAGCATACTGACGCTCCCAATAATACGACCGGCCGGTCATAAACAGTGCCCCTGACATGGCGGGATCGGATCCGTAATTCTCAAGTATTTTGTAGAAATGCTCGCGAGATTGCGGAAATAGCCGATTCTCAAAAAACGTCTGTCCCATCGCAAGATGCTCTGTGGCGGTCAAGGTCAAAAGTTTGCCATCCGATGTCCGGCTGGCCTTGTCTTTTTCGATAACGCCGCGCAAGGCGGCATCCGAGGCCTGTGACATAGCGGCAAGTACGCAAACAAGACAAACTGTGATGACTGCGAGTGATTTTTTCATACGGTACGATGAGGACGGCGGCGAGATGTCTCTGATAAGCTTACTCGATTTTTAGACGAAAGAGCAACGATTTGCGTTGTAAGTGAAGATGGGATTGCATCTTGTTTCCGTCCTCAAAATCTCCGTGATAGAATCCGCTTTTCGGAGTCACTATGAAAATTGCACTAAACGGCGCGACGACAATGTACGCCGATCTCTCGACTGACATCAAAGCTGCCGAAGCCGCGGGCTATGATCTGCTTGAGATCTGGTCGGCAAAGCTCTATAAATATCTGGAAACAAAGACCATCACTGATCTGCGGTCTGAACTCGACAAAGCTCGAGTCAAACCATACTCGATAAATTCGATCGAGCATATAACGTTTAGGAGCCACGAGGATCACGCCAAGATCAGGGGCGAATGTGATACGTTATCGAATATTGCACACGAGATAGGCTGTCCGTATATCGTCGTTGTGCCAGGCAAGCTGCCTGACGGAGCCACGAAACAGGGGATAATCGACGAATCGGTACGTGTACTGAACGAGCTTGCCGATGTCGCAAATGAGAGCGGTGTTTCGCTTGCCTTCGAGTTCCTGGGCCAGACCGACTGCTCGGTTCAGACGCTCGACCTTTGTAATGAGATAGTCGAAGCGGTCGGACGGGACAATGTTGGCAACGTGATAGATTCGTTTCATTTCTATGCAGGGAACTCGACTTTCGAGGCGATCGACATAATGCGGCCTGAGAAACTGTTTATTTTTCACATTAACGATGCGGAAGACCTGCCAAAAGAACAGCTCACCGACGCACAGCGTCTTTATCCTGGCGAAGGCATTTTGCCGCTGACTGAGATGAAGGAGCATTTTGACAAGATCGGCTATGACCGTATGGTCAGCATCGAAATATTCCGGCCCGAGTATTGGGAGCAAGATCCGTTTGAGGTGGCGCGAAAGGCAAAATTGGCTACGGAAGAAGTTCTCGGTCTCGGACAATTTGCGGCGGGCGGTAGTGGTAATGGATAAACTCAAGATCGGCATCGTCGGCACGGGATACGTGGGAAATGTCCACGGCGGCATTTATGCTCGCGAAGAGCGGGCCGAGGTCGCGGCGTTGTTTGACATAATCCCCGAGCGAGCAGAGCGAACTGCCAAAAGGATCGGCGGTAGGGTCTGCTCATCTCGCGAGGAGTTGCTGGATATCTGCGACGCAGTTCTTGTCTGTGCTCCGAACAAAACCCATCTAGAGATAGCCTCCGCAGCGATTAGTGCCGGCAAACACGTGTTTTGCGAAAAGCCATTTTCCATCGGCATCGACGATGCGAAACGACTCCTTGAGATCGCGAAGACGAGCGGGAAGGTCTTTCAGGTCGGCCACAACCGTCGATTTGCTCCGGTCTATGTGAAACTCAAAGAACTCCTCGCCGACGATACTGCCCACTCCGCCCATATTAAAATGAATCGAGGCGAACTCATAAATCCGGTTTGGACGGGCGATGTTGATATTACAGGCGGATTTCTTTACGAGACGACAATTCATTTCTTCGACATGCTCAGGTTTCAGTTTGGCGAAATAGAGGAGCTGTTCGCGTACGGTTCGCAGCATGAGTATCCCGAGATCGACGATTTTTCGGTGATCTTCAAATTCAAGAGTGGTTTTCACTGCACCTTTGCTTCGTCGGCCGATGCGAGCTGGCATTTTCCGTTCGAGCGGATCGAGGTTTTCTGCCATCATCGCACGATAATGACTGAGGAGATGGTGAGGCTTTTTGATTGTCGCGGGACGGACGCTGATTTTAAGACCTACAGTTTTCACATGGCGGATGAAGAGGTGCGGCGAGGCTTTGCTCAGGAAGATTCAGCGTTTATCGACTCAATATTGGATGGGACTGAGCCGTTGGTCACGGCTCTAGACGGCTACAAAGCGGTGGAAGTCGTTGAATCGGTCTATGAAGCGATCAGAACTCGAAATCGTATTCGGTTTGATTAGGTAGTTCTGCTATCGTTTCGAAATTGGAACTATCTCTGTTATTCTGCGTAGTTGAGGTTGAGATCAGATCTTTATGAATCCCTGTCAGAACTGCGGAAAACTTAATGCTGCCGAAAGCCATTTTTGCCGCTTTTGCGGGACTCGGATGACGGCGCTAAAGCAGCAGCAGGTCGTTCAGAATCCTTACGATCATCCGTCACCGCGTCCATATGCGTGGAAGACTGATGAGTTTCAAACGCAGAATGAGGCTCGTCAGACGCTACAGACCGGGTACGTTCAATCGCCAACCAGTCAGATCGAAGGTCCAACACAGAGTTTTCACCCCGCTCATCTTGCATACCAACAAGAGCCGCAATTTGGGCAGCCATTTCGTTGTCCGCATTGTACGAGTCAGATGATGCCGCGAGTGGAGCGACGCATCTCGACTGCCGGTTGGATTACTTTTGCAGTGCTACTCGTATTTTTCTTTCCGCTTTTTTGGATCGGTTTGCTGATCAAGGAAGACGTACCGATCTGTCAGGCCTGTAGTTCAAAGCTCGCGATCGGCCCTCACCGATAATAATAACCTTTGGGATGTTCGATCTTGACTTCGGGATTTGTGCTCATTATGCCGATCTTGTGATAGCCCTTTTTCATATGAGTAGAAAGGTAGGTCAATGAGAATTGACGATTCAGCGAGAGGGTCAGGTCCTTAAAAAACGGCAGATAGCTGATTGGCGCGATCGATCCCTGATAAAATGCACGGCCCCCGGTCTCATCCGCCAGTTTTGCCAACGCTCCCTGAGCCGCCAGTACAAATATTGAATTTCCGCTTTCCGAAGTTGTGGTAGGCGAGTAGAAAGAGTAAACCGCCACACTCTTTCGCTGTGCCTTAAGGATCGACTGGTCGAGTTCAAAACTCTGCGAGATCGACGCAAGATTCGTTCCTTGCGAGGTATCGAGTCCGTCAGAAAACAACAAGATCGCCCGGCGGCCCGAAGGAACTCCTTCAAATCGGCCAACAAGATCAGATACCCCATCAAAGGGGCTACGTGGGCCAAAACTAGAGTTCCCGCCGACGATTCTCAATGATTTCGCCGCTTTCTCAAGTTCATCAGTAAATCTTTGCCGCACATCCAATGATCCTGCCCGCGAATAGGCGACCATTACCCTAGTGCCCTTGGGCAGGCCGCGAATAAAATCCTGAATATCTCGGATCTGGAGATTGAAATTACCAGTAAGGTCTTCCTGAATAAGAAATGCGATCGAAATCGGGGTGTCGCTTACACTGCGGATGGAGAGGATCTGTTGCTCTTCGCTATCTTCTCTGACGATCAAGCGGTCAGCCTGAACAATTTCCTCGGCCTGATTCTCGCGCAATTCTTTCTTAGTAAAGATCGAGATCGGGATCGTTACAGGTCGCACGCGAGGTTTAGGTTCTGGGGTTGGCGTTTGAGCCGAAACGGAAAGGCACATCAACATCAGAATGCTCGCAACCGACAGCAGAGTTACCTTTCTTTTCATAGGCTTAAACCCAGTTTATGCATAATAGCTCATTTCGGGCGAAATACCGAAATTTGTGATGCCAAAACCGAGCAATCGGTTTCCGCAAAAGGGTCCGCCTTGCGCTAGACTCTAAACCAAGCGGCCATGATGGATAAAATAACCGAAATAGAACTAAGACGTGGACGACGGCTCAAAGCGGGTGCGATCGCAGCTCCGATATTGTTGCCGATACTGCCTGCGGTTATTACATTCCTTCTAATGCTCCTTGCGGCCAGCGGTCCGCCGGCGGCGTTTGTGATCTTTGTTATTGGTGCAATAGCCACGGGCCTCGCATTTGTCATCGGCTTGACCGTGTCCGTTGTTCTTGCTCAAAAACGTTCCCGATGGGTAAGGGAAATGCGCGAGCGTATTGCCGCGTACGGGATACGAGCCGAAGAAATACATTGGTTTCGCAACGAGCTGAAACCTGCGGAAAAGCGTGCTTTGAGATCGATCGAGGGTAGGGATCTGTTACTCGCAGATGCCTATCGCGAGACACTCGCTTCGCGGCTGACGGCAACGCGCATAGTTCGTTCGTCAAAAAAGGAACTGATGTATGCAAAGCGGCGCCAGTCATCGCTAAAACAACTTAAAAGCTCCCGTAGTGACGATTTTCAGGCTCAGGTCGCTAAAGATATTGAGAAAATAACCGGTATTCTCAATGAAGCTAAGGCCATGCTGATCGAATCTGAGTCTCGACTTCAAATGATCGAGGCTGCCGCAAGCCGCGGTGGATCGCTCGCCGACAATGAACTCGCGCTAAAAAAGCTATCCGCGCGAACGGCCGAACTTCCTCTCGCGCTCGAAGCCGCAAAGATGGCCGATGAGATCCGCCTTGAACTCGAAGCCGAAGATCAAGTCTAGACTCGATCCCAAAGAAAAAAGACGCTCCCCAAGCAGCGTCTTGTAATTAGTTTATGGCGAATGAGAACCACGTAACCGTGCGAACGTATGAATTGAACCTGTAGATTACAGGTGGGTGGCTTTCTGCCCCTTTCGGGGAATCAAAGCCGGAGTCTATGGCTCGCCTCCGTAAAGAAAAGCACCGACGACCGGCGTTAGCCTCCCGGCATTCATGTGTTGGCTCAATTGTAATTGCGTCCGTGAACGAGAGACGCAGTCAAATTCTTTCGCCAAACCGGATATTATCACATCTGCCGAAAATGCAAAATGAATAATATCAAATCCCGAATCTCAGCGTGCTGCATTCGATATTCTGCGATGGGTATTATTCCTACTGTTCGCCCTCGACAACCTGGGCGGGGATGTCACGATGTTTCAAGATTCGGTCAAGCATCTCTGAGCATTCGTAACTCCGGGCGGCTAGTTGAGCATCGTTCTGTGCCTGTGAATGGCGTAACTGGTAATATTCGTCAGCAATGTGGAGTGCCGCCAGGATCGCGACCTTTAGGGAGTCGACTGTCATGGTTCCAGATGAGATCTCACGCATTTTTGAATCAACGTAGGCGGCAAGATCCTGGATATAATCGTTATCGCCATCCGAACGAATGCTGTACGTCTGGTTGTAGATCTCTACTCTGATCGTCTGTTCCGACATATTCGAGCTCCTCTCTAGCGGCCGACAGCTTCGGCGACGTCCGAATCGATAAGCGTAATGGCGTCGAGCATAGCCTCAACCTTTAGCTGGATCGAATCGCGCTCAGAAAGCAATATGGAAAGTTTTTCCTCAGCGGCCTGTTTCTCGGCGATCGCGTTGGCTGTATCGCGACGTAGGGTGCTTGATTCCAAGGCAAGCCTATCCCTTTCTTCACGCATTTTTTTTGCAAACTCGATCGTGAGATATATCTTGTCCTCAAGATGCGAGAATTTTTCCATTCCCGTTAAGCCGTTCATCAATTGGGTCTCCAAACTGGGGTTCTAAGCTGTGGAAAAGATTATCGTTACTTTCCTCAAAAACTTCAAGTAAAAGATTAAGAAAACATCAAAATCTTTGTTTTACGCCCGTTTTTCGCTCGATAGCAGCGACGATCTCTTGATGCATCGCCTCAACTTCCGACTCGATCAACGTACACTCGTCGCTGCGGTACTCCAAACGGATCGTTACTGAACGTTCGTCATCCGCCAGGCCCTTGCCCTCAAAAACATCGACAAATGATACTCTGCGGCACAATTCAAACTTTTGCAGTGCCGCCGTTGATCTGATTTCCGCAAACGAAACGCCGCGTTTGGCGACAAACGAAACGTCACGCGTTATGGCCGGGTATTTCGCAAGTGGGGCGTATGCTCGTTGCTCGTTCGGCTGATCCAATGCGACTTTGAGGTTCAGCTCAGCGACAAAAACCGGCTGTTTGAACTTGTATCCGGCCGCGATCTCGTCGCTTAACCGCCCGATCGAACCTACTGTGATGCCGCCTATCTCAATAACTGCGGATTGGCCGCGTCGAAGATGTTTGATCTCACGTGGCTCGAAACTAGACTCGCCTACACCAATCGCATTTAGAGCCGCCTCGACCGCTCCTTTTGCATCGTAAAAATCGAAATCCCGCAAGGACATCGCTCTATTCTGCAGGGTTTCACCGCCCGTCAACACCAGCGAGAACAGCTCCCTTTCATTTGGCAAATTATCTTCACCCGCTTGAGATCCAAACACCTTTCCGACCTCAAAAAGTTTAAGATCACGGCGTTGATAGTTTAGATTTAAACGAATCGCGTCAAGCAATCCGGGAAGAAGGCTCGGACGCATGCGTACCGCCCCCTCGATCACCGAATCCTGCAAGGTGACGTATTCTTCCTCGACTGCGGCGTCCAAAAGACCCGGAACATTCTCAAAAGCCTCGTCATGTATCGTATCTATAAAACTGTACGAAATAGCCTCGTCAAAGCCCATAGCTACAAGCGTTTGACGCAAAAGCTTTTCGCGATGCTCGGTTGGTTGATATTCGCCGGCACCATACGCAGGCGGCAATTCGTTCGCGATATTCTCATATCCGGCGTGACGAGCCACTTCCTCAACCAAGTCTTCCTCAATAGCGATATCGTGTCGCCAACTCGGAGGAATATAGCTGGTTCCTTCGGATGCGATTCCCAGAGCGTTCAAAATATGCACACATTTCTCTGTAGCGACATCCAAGCCGGTCAATCTCTTGACCGCCGCTGAAATATCTACAGATTCAATCGATTTGGCAGCGAATTTTGTCGGGTAAACATCGATAAGATCGCCCAGTTTGCCGCCGGCAAGTTCACATATCAATTCGGCGGCTCGGTTCGATGCTCGAACCAGATTCTCGATATCTACTCCACGCTCAAAACGATAGCTGGCTTCAGTAACAAGATTAAGTTTTCGCGATGTTCTCCTTATATTTGCACGGCTAAAATATGCAACCTCAAGTAATACATTAACCGTGGAATCGGTAATACATGAGTCCAATCCGCCCATAACGCCCCCAATCGCAACCGGCTTTTGGGCATCGCAAATTGCCAACATCGTCTCATCGAGCTTGCGGTCGACTTCGTCAAGCGTTTTAAGTGTTTCGCCTACTTTTGCGCGGCGGACTACGATACGTCCTTCAGCTAATCTGTCTAGATCGAAAGAATGCATCGGCTGGCCGAGCTCGTGCATTACGTAATTCGTTATATCCGCAACATTATTGATCGAGCGTTCACCAATAGCTTCGAGCCGGTCAGCCAGCCATAGCGGCGACGGCCCTATCTTTACACCGTGAATGACACGGGCCGTGAAACGGTGGCAGAGGTCTGGATCGACTATTGAGACCAATCTCGGATCGGCACCATTCTGAGCATCCGAATTACCCGAGGCAACGGCCAGCTCTTGACCAACCGCCATTTCTCTCGCAACACCAAGGTGCGATAGGCAGTCCGGGCGATTTGAGGTGAGATCGATGTCGAGTACGAAATCATCGCCGTGCGCATGGATACCTTCGACCGCTAGGCCGATGCGCGTCAGTTCTGCCGCCACCTCTTCTGCTGTGAGGCCAGTTTCTACGAGGTCTTTTAGCCAGTTGTAGCTGATATTCATCTATATTCCGAACGGGCGTTCCACCGTTCCACACATTTCCCGCACCTGGAGTTCAGGAGAATTGTTCCAGAAATCGGATGTCATTCTCGAACATATGCCGAATGTCGTCGATCGAATACATCAGCGCCGTCATTCGCTCCAAGCCAAAGCCAAACGCAAAACCCGAATAGACCGTTGGATCGACGCCACAGGCTCGTAGAACGTTTGGATGAACCATTCCCGATCCGCCAAGTTCGATCCATCCCGAGCCTTTGCACGGGCGGCAGCGTTCGGCTTCGAAGACGCCGGTTCCGCCGCATTTGAAGCAAGAAAAATCGAACTCAGCCGACGGCTCGGTAAATGGGAAGTAGGACGGGCGAAAGCGTGTGACCGTTTCAGGGCCGTACATTCGCTTGAGCCATTCTGTCACCGTTCCCTTCAAATGGGCCATCGTAATACCTTTGTCGACGCACAGCCCTTCGAGCTGGTGAAACATCGGCGTATGTGTCATATCAGGCGTGTCGCGGCGAAAAACTTTGCCAGGAGCAAGGATTCGCAACGGTACACCACGTCGTTCCATGGCACGGATCTGTACCGTCGATGTCTGCGACCTTAGAGCGTGACCAGCGGTTGTGTAAAACGTGTCCTGAGATTCACGAGCCGGATGTCCCTCGGGGATATTTAACGCGTCAAAATTGTAATAGTCCGTCTCGATCTCTCGGTCATCCTCGATCGCGTAGCCCATTGAGACAAAGATGTCTTCTATCTTTTGCCGCAATATCGTGATCGGATGCAGATGCCCGATCCGCGGACGGCGTCCCGGTATAGTTACATCAATGCTTTCAAGGTCAATCTTAAGCGACCTGATGCGGTTACTAAGCTGTTTCTCCAAAGAATTGATCGAATCAACGATCTCTTTCTCCACAGCCTGAACAAATTGACCAAAAGATCCACGTTCTTCGGGAGGAACCCGGCCGATAAGCTTCATGGCACCGGCGATCGGCGATTTTTTACCGGTGTGCAAGATCTTGAGTTCGGATAGGTCCTGCGATAGGCGCTCAGCCTCATTAAGAGGTATAGTCTCCACTGTGATCCCGCCAAATTTTGCAAACTCTGTTTCAAAAGCGACCTTTATCGCCTCGACTGAATTTCGTTCTTCAGACATAAGTTAAAAGGATATCAGTTTGTGATGGAAAACAGTGACTGAGCATCTCAAATTTTATCAGGCAATTGTTCTCACGCAAAATTAGACCTGGTTTTAAGAACACCCATACTTTTTTTGATAGGTCGAAGTGCGGTGTTATCATCAGATTAGAAAAATTTACCTCCAAAAAAGGGGAAAATACATGAAGGCGATAGTTAAGAGCAAGGCGGAAGAAGGTCTCTGGTTAGAAGATGTTCCGGAACCGTCGATCGGCATAAATGACGTACTTATCAAGATAAGTCGGACCGGTATTTGCGGTACCGACGTGCATATTTGGAACTGGGACGCCTGGGCTCAGAGCACGATAAAAGTTCCGACGATACTCGGGCATGAACTTGTCGGAGAGATCGTCGAGGTCGGCTCGAATGTAAACGATTTCTACGTCGGCGATATCGTCAGCGTCGAAGGGCACCTGGTCTGCGGCCGCTGCCGCAATTGTCTAGCCGGCCGGCGTTATAAATGTGCGAATACGCTGGGCTACGGCGTGAATACTGATGGTGGTTTCTCCGAGTATATGGCCGTGCCTTTCACGAATATATGGAAGCACAAAAAGGGCGTCGATCTCGATGTCGCCGCGATCTTTGACCCATTTGGCAACGCGGTTCATACCGCTCTCGCATTCGAAGTTTTTGGTGAGGACGTTTTGATCACCGGAGCGGGCCCGATCGGCATTATGGCGGCGGCGGTCGCAAAACATGCCGGGGCTCGCCACGTCGTCATCACTGACGTAAATCCGAAGCGGCTTGAACTTGCACAAAAGTTTGACGTAACCCTCGCGGTGGATGTCAGTAAACGATCGATCGCAGATGTAAAGGCGGAACTAGGGATGAAAGAGGGATTCGATGTCGGTATGGAGATGTCAGGCAATCCGAGCGCGTTTCGCGATATGCTTGCGAATATGACGCACGGCGGCAACATTGCGTTTTTAGGTATACCTTCGGACGAATTCGCGATCAATTGGAAAACTGTCATCTTCAACATGCTCACGGTCAAGGGTATTTATGGCCGCGAGATGTACGAGACCTGGTACCAGATGAGCGTGCTCCTCGAGGGCGGCCTCGACATCTCACCGATAATCACCCATCGATTTCCATACAAGGATTTTGCCGAAGGTTTTGAAGTGATGCGGACTGGCGATTCTGGTAAGGTTGTTCTCGATTGGAGCGATCTCTAGACTCTGAAATTGCGAAAAGGGGCTAAAAGGGGAAACCATGTACGGCAAGATCAAAGAACACCTGGAAAATACTTTGAATGATATCCGCCTGGCCGGATTATTCAAGAATGAACGTGTCATAGAGAGCCCGCAAGAAGCCCGGATCGAGGTCGGCGGACGCAAAGTTCTAAATATGTGCGCTAATAATTATCTGGGCTTGTCGGACCATCCCACGATAGTCGAGGCCGCACACCAAGGCCTAGCGAAATGGGGATTTGGTCTTTCATCTGTGCGTTTTATTTGCGGAACCCAGTCGATCCATAAAGAACTCGAGGAGAAGATCAGTGAGTTTCTTGGCACAGAGGACACGATCCTCTACACCTCGTGCTTCGACGCGAATGGTGGCTTGTTTGAAACCGTATTGGCTGAGGAAGACGCGGTGATCTCGGACGAATTGAACCATGCGAGCGTCATTGACGGTATTCGATTGAGCAAAGCTCAGCGTCTTCGATACAAGAACGGTGATATGGCCGATCTCCAATCGAAACTGCAGGAAGCTAGTTCTGCTCGATTCAAAATGATCGCGACGGACGGGGTTTTTTCAATGGACGGCTATATCGCGAAGCTGGATGAGATATGCGATCTTGCCGAGAAATATGACGCAATGGTGATGGTGGATGATTCCCATGCGGTCGGTTTTATTGGCGAGAAGGGACGTGGCACCCATGAACACTGTGGCGTCATGGATCGCGTTGACGTCATAACCGGCACGCTCGGCAAGGCTCTTGGCGGCGCGAGCGGCGGCTACACAAGCGGCAAGAAAGGGATCATCGATCTTCTGCGTCAACGTTCGCGGCCATATCTTTTCTCGAATTCTGTTGCTCCGCCGATCGTCGCTGCCGCGATCGCGGCGATAGACATGCTGATGGCATCAACGGAACTCCGCGATAAACTGCACGAAAACACTCGCTATTTTCGCGAAAAGATCAGTGAAATTGGTTTGGACGTTCTGCCGGGCGAACATCCGATCGTGCCCATTATGTTCGGCGATGCGAACCCGGCGGTTAAGATGGCCGAAGTATTGCTTGCAAAAGGAGTGTATGTGATCCCGTTCTCGTTTCCGGTCGTACCGAAGGGGAAGGCCCGTATACGAACGCAGGTCTCAGCCGGACATTCGAAAGACGATCTTGACTTCGCGATAGCGAAGTTTGCTGAGGCCAAGGCTGAGATTGGAATCTAGTAGAGAAAGGCGTGAAGATGTACCCCATCCTCACGCCACTTTGTTGTAACCTATCGAAGCTAACCTTTGCCGCCAAACAGGTTGACCATTTCCGCCGAACTAACTACCGGCACGACTTCAAAATCAACGAGGTCGCCCCAATTTTTGATCCATTCCTGCAAAAGGATCGGATCGTCAGTTTCCATGACCTGAAAACACCGATCCATTCCGACCTCGATCCAGCTATTTACGTAGTTCAGGCCGCTGGGCATAAGTCGCCCTCGCTCGGCAAAGCGCTTGTAAACCGGAGCAGGATCGCGGCCCTTGAAATGTTCGACGACCATGAAAAGCATGGTCTTTTACGCTGCTGCCTGCTGTTGCTTTCCGAGTGCTTCTCTTGCCTGTCCGGCAACCGCTGCAAAAGCCTCCGGCTGTTTGACTGCCATGTCAGCGAGAACCTTGCGGTCAAGCTCGATGCCGGCGAGGCTGAGACCGTGAATGAACTGCGAATACTTCATGTCATTTAGACGGCAAGCTGCATTGATGCGGACGATCCACAGTTTGCGGAAGTCACGCTTTTTCAGCTTTCGGCCCGTATATGCAAAGTTTAGTGCGCGTTCGACCGACTCCTTGGCCGAGCGATACAGCTTCGATTTCGTTCCACGATAGCCCTTGGCTAAGGCTAATATCTTCTTGCGCTTCTCTAGGCGCTTATTACCACGTTTTGCTCTTGGCATTGTTCACTCCTTCGTCGTGAATTCAAAGTGAAAAATGAAAAATTCAAAAAGCCGAGGCTTTGACATTTTGCATTTTTAATTTTGAATTTCTAATTCTGTTAATCTCTTCCGTACGGCAGCATCTTTTCGACGCGTTTCTGATCGCCTTCGGATACTAAAACGTCAATATCGAGATTGCGTTTTCGCTTTGCTGTCTTTTTCGTCAGGATGTGACGAGCATGGCTGTGGCCGCGTTTGAATTTCCCCGATGCTGTCGAGCGAAAACGCTTTGCCGCGCCTTTGTGTGTCTTGAGTTTTGGCATAACCTTTCTCCTATGAATAACTTAACCTAATATACTTAATGTGATCTCTAAAAGATTTCGTCCGGATCCTTGGCGACTTCTTTGGCCTTTTCAACCGGCTTTTTCGTAGCTGGTTTCTTAGCTTTCACCGGCTCTTCCTCTTTGTTCGGAGCGACCGACGTATGTTTTGTGACACTGGCAACCTTAGCCTTCTTTGGTGCAAAGATGGTGAACATCTGATAGCCTTCCATCTTTGGGGCGACTTCGACATCACCCAGATCGAGCAGATCCTCGGTCAAACGCTTAAGGATCTTCGCCCCAAGCTCACGGTGCGACATCTCGCGTCCGCGAAAGGCGATCGCAGCCCTTACTTTATCGCCCTCGCCCAGCCATTGGCGGGCGTGTTCCATTCGGTATTGATAGTCGTGATCGTCGGTGCCAGGACGGAATTTGATCTCCTTTACCTGCACTGTGACCTGTTTCTTTTTGGCATCGTGAGCCTTTTTCTTCTGCTCATAAAGAAACTTGCCATAATCGATGATCTTGCAGACGGGCGGCTGTCCGTTTGGAGCGATCTCGACGAGGTCAAGGCCCCGATCTCTAGCTTCCTGGATCGCATCGCGGGTGTCCATGACACCGAGCGAACCGCCATCGTCCAACACGACTCTTACTGACGGCACTCTGATCCGTTCGTTAGTGCGGTGCAGTGGCTCTCGGAACCGCGGCTTAAATCTATTTCCACCAAATCTTCTAGCGATAAATGCCTCCTTTGTTAGTTGCCCGTCTTAAGATGCGCGACTCAAGCGTTCGGCCGCGATCTTGTCCCTAAACTCTTCAAGAGACATCGCACCGATGTCTCCCTGTTTACGCTCGCGAACGGCCACCTGACCGTTTTCGAGTTCCTGATCCCCGAGGATCAGCATATACGGTATCTTCTGCATTTGAGCATCCCGTATTTTCGCACCGATTTTATCAGATTTCGTGTTCGATTCCACACGGAAGCCCGATCTTCGCAACTCCGCCGCAACGGAATCAGCGTAGTCGTTGATCCGATCTGTGATCGGAAGCACCGCAACCTGCACCGGAGCGAGCCAGAGCGGGAACGCACCAGCGTAATGTTCGATAAGTACCCCAAAGAACCGTTCGATCGAACCAAACAGCGCCCGATGGATCATAAATGGACGATGCTTTAAGTTGTCGTCACCCGTATATTCAAGCTCAAAACGCTCGGGCAGGTTGAAATCAAGCTGGATGGTACCGAGTTGCCAGATGCGGCCGATGGCATCCTCGATCTTGATATCGATCTTCGGCCCGTAAAACGCGGCTTCGCCTTCGATGCGTTCGTATGAGATATTTCGTTCGCGCAAGGCCTGAGCCAGCGATTCTTCCGCACTTGCCCAGTCTTCGTCCGCGCCGAGATAGCCTTTGTTCTCGGCACCGCCGCGAACGGAAAGCTCAAATTTGACCTTATCAAATCCGTAGGTATCAAAAACCTTGATCGCAAAATCAAGACAATCGGCAACCTCAGCCTGAACCTGGTCCGGCCGCACAAAAAGATGGGCGTCATCGACGGAAAATCCCCGCACGCGCATCAGTCCGTGAAGCGTTCCCGACAATTCGGCACGATAAACAGTGCCCATTTCGGAATAACGCTGCGGCAGATCACGGTAGGAACGCGGTGAAGATTTATAAATGCCGATGTGAAAAGGGCAGTTCATCGGCTTTAACCGATATTCCTCTTCCTCGATGCTCGTCGGAGCGTACATTCCGTCAGCGTAATTCTCTTCGTGGCCGCTGGTCACCCACAGATTTCGCTTGGCGATATGCGGCGTGAAAACAAAGCTATAACCACGCTGCTCAAGCTCTTCGCGCAGTAGCCGCTCCATTTCCATCCGGACAATGCCGCCTTTCGGATGCCAAAGGATCAGGCCCTGACCGTAGTCGTCTGAGATCGAAAAAAGGTCGAGTTCGCGGCCGAGCTTGCGGTGATCGCGTTTTTCCGCTTCTTCGCGTTGCTTGAGCCAGGCGTCAAGTTCTTCTTGCGATGCAAAGGCCGTTCCGTAGATCCGCTGCATCTGCTCGCGCTCGGCGTCCCCTTTCCAATAAGCACCGGACAGCGCCAAAAGCTTGAAAGCCTTAAGTTTACCCGTATGCTGAACGTGCGGGCCGAGGCAAAAATCGATGAATGGCGAACCGTCGATGTGGTAGATCGTTGCCGAGCCATCGACTTTTTCGTCGATCAGCTCACACTTGAGTGGCTCTTCGCGGCCTTTGAAAAGCTCAAGGATCGTCGATTTCTCAACGACTTCACGACGATAACGAAGATCGCCCTTCGCCATTTGCCGCATTTTCTTTTCGATCGCAGGCAGATCTTCTTCGGTCAGATTTCGCGGAGCGATGAGATCGTAATAAAAACCGTAACGCGGATCTTCCATCAAAGCCGGCCCAACGCCCAGCTTTGTTCCCGGGAACAGTTCCAAAACAGCAGCAGCCAGCAAATGAGCGGTCGAATGACGCAAAACCTCAAGCCCGTCCCGTGTATCCGAAGTTATCGCCTCGATCGACAGCACCTCGTCCGTCGCGTCGAGTTCTCGATTCAGATCGACTTCCTCGCCGTTAACTTTAGCGGCAAGTGATCTCTTCAAGACATCGCGGTCAAAAGCCTTAATGGCGTCCAGCACCGTCGCCGGCGCAGGTATAGACCGCTGGTCGTTACCGAATTTTACGTTTAGTTCGCTCATACATTTGTTGACCGAGTGTTCAGAGTGCACGCTTTAGCGTGTATTGACGGCATTCCGAACTTCAAAAATACAAACTGAAGTTTGCACTCTGAACTTCCTACAAAGCCCCTCTGACTGATTGATCAACAACTCACTACTACTAAAATAGATTTGATCCGATAAGAGCGACTTTGCTTGTAAGACTCACGCCTAGAGGCGGGACTCTTACTTTCACACCATTAAAAGCGTGTCGTAGTAGTTATAAAAACAGCAAAGTTCTTCGTTAGCATCTTATCGAAAAATTAAAATGGTAGTCTCTAGCAGACTCGAACTGCTGACCCCTACCTTGTCAAGGTAATGCTCTACCAACTGAGCTAAGAGACTACACTCGTCGCAAATTCCAAAGAAAAGCGAACCTAAAGAATGCCAAAGCTCTGGAAAAGTGTCAAGTTCTAACGCAGTTTCCCCTTCAACGCATTATCCTTTCTACAAGCAGATAGCGGTCGTCCATAAGAAGAGAATATTTTTGTGATTCTTCGTTCTGATTTATTCACATTCACTTTCATGCAGGCACAGCCATAGCCATAGTGCCCGTTAGTTTCAACCCATTGAGACGGTTGAATATTTGGCCAACCCTCAATCAGCCCGCCTACGCCTTGAGTCGAAATTATCCATGAGCCCTCGCGATCGACGAGCCAAGCATTTGCAGGCGTTGGGTTCTGAAACCAGCCGCAGCGTGTCTCAGCGAAGACCGCTGAAGACGGAGCCCAGAAGGCTGACGCGTTGGCGGCCAGCAAAGCGGTGGTTAGAAATGCGATAACAAGTTTCGGTTTCATGATCTCTTCCAACGGTTTTATTTCTAAGCTACTCCGGTACAAAAACGGTGCATGCCGATCGCGACGAGTTTGGTTGTGAGGTCGTCGATATCGAAGCGAGGATTTACCTCGGTAAACTCAATGATCCGAGTGTTCGCGAGCGAGGCGGCGTATTTTACGAGTTGGATAAACTCACCGGCCCGCAAACCGAGCGGCGAAGGCCTTGATGTGCCGGGAGCGTCGGCAGCTCGAACGGCATCCATGTCGAACCCGAAGAAAGTACTAAGAGACGCACTATGGCCGATAAACTTCTGCCTGATGCTCTCTTTCAATTCCAGATCGGCCTCTGTGCGCGAACGCAGGATCTCAAGGCTTATGCGGTTTACTCCAAGGCTTCGAATGTATTCGTAATAAACCGGCGAGGCAAAATGGGATTGATAGCCGACCTCGTAGAAATAGTCGGGCCGCAAGTGCTTCTCTTCCAAGAGCTGCCGGTACGGCGTGCCGCTGTTTCGCTCGTCGGCGATCCGCACGTCAAGATGTGCGTCTATATTCACGCCGATCCACCAATCCGGCCCAAAGACCTCCGCCATCGCCAGTCCGTCGGCATAGGAAATGTCATTGCCACCGCCGAGGACGATGAGCCGTTTGCCATCGCGAAGGAGCTGCTCGACAACGTCAGTATGCGTGTCGTGAGTCTCTTCAAGCGAAACGCCGAGCCGCACGTCGCCAAGGTCAAATATTTTTTTCTTTAAGTTGAACGTCGTCAGCCGATAAAACTGCCGCCTGATCGCACCCGGGGCGTCGGCCGCGCCGACACGGCCATGGTTTCGCCGCACGCCTTCGTCCTGGGGGCAGCCAAGAATTACTATATCGGCTGCCGCATAATCAGCTTCGTCGCTTGAGACGATCTCACCCAACCGCGGATCGTTCTTGTCGTTTCTCGTGAAAAAGAGATCCGGATCCGCTCGAGTCGTTTGCTCGAAAATATTTTTCATATATTGACTCTAAGTATTTTCCAATACGTGCCTGAAGTCAATGGATATTCAGGACAGCTCGACATCGGCGGTAAAACAGGTTGATGCGGTTGCGGCCGAACGCGTGAAGTGCCTTTCTGCTCTGGTCCAATAATGTTGTGGAACAGTTAGCCGGGGTCAACTCCGATCTCGTAAGAGTCAAGACCTTAAGCCGCGGCAGGTCTGCTAATCGGGCCTCGATCTAAGTTCAGCGACGTCACCCGGCCAGATAAAAACCCTCGTAGAAGACTCATTCGACTCCCGGCGCCTGCTTAGCCCTACGCCCATTTCCCGTTCTTAATAAATATCCGGTTGACCCGCCGGTCGTGTGCGCCAGCGCTTATGGATCCAGAGCCATTGATCTGGGTAACTCCTCACATAAGTTTCAATCACAGATGTCATCAAAGACGTCATTCGTCGAATGTCCTCTTTTTCATCACCAGTGCGTTGGATATTAAGCGGCGGGTCAACTTTCAATACGAAGCGTCGGTGCTGCTCATCCCACGGAGCGAAAACCGGAATAACTGCCGCACCGGTACGCAAGGCTAGTTTCGCCGGCAAGAATGTCGTTGACGCAGACGTACCAAAAAAATCCACAAAGATGCCCTCATTATCCAGCATGTTCTGGTCTATCAAGATACCGACCGTACCGCCTGCAAGCAAAGTCTTTAACAGAGGCCGAGCGGCGAAGCGTTTATCAATTGCTCGATTACCAAATCGAGTGCGTGTCTTCTCGATCAACTGATCTACTTTTGGATTGTCAATACGGCGAACAACGACGTCCAAAGGATACCCGAGAGCCGAGAGAGCAAAACTTGTCAGGTCCCACACGCCCAAATGCCCCGTAAACAGGACAACGCCGTGCCCTTGATTGCGTGCGCGTTCCAGATGTTCCAAGCCTTCGCAAACGACCATTTGACGCAGACTTTCGGGGCACTTGCGTTCGAAATGACTAAACTCGCCAAGCAGGCGACCCAAATTCATGAAACACCCGCTCAAAATACGTGAATGTTCACGTTCACTCATCTCTGGGAACGCAAGTTGTAGATTACGCTCACCAGTGCGTCGCAAACTGAAATTGAGGGTGTACCAGAGGCGGGCAAAGCCAAATCCCACAGCGATGGCAGCAGCGCGCGGCAATGCTCCCAGAAATGAAAGTAATGAACGCGCGGCAGCATATTCGAGAACTTCCAGCAATCTACCTGGTTTAGCCATGATTGAAAGGTAGATATATTTTACCGCGTCAGTTCAAAAACCGTAAATAATGGAACCCTCGATTCGAGAAAGAGCAAGCCGAGGGAAGTAATGAATACCTGAGAACAAAAACGCATGTATATTCCCCGTGTGGCCATTTTTGCTTGACTTCTAGGGCTTATTGGAATATCACTTTAGCAAGGTTGGTCTTCTGTTCAACGACAAATAATGACTCCAGATTTCGGCTTTATTCCTGCGCGAGAGAGACGTCGTAGTAGGATTCCTTTTTTAGTTGGCCGCATCGTCGTGAAAGGACCTGATCTGGGCACTAAAGTTTCAAGGGTTGCGGTAAATTTCTTCGATCCCCCAACAAATCTGCGAAACGAAAACACGTCGGGATCTACCGGAAGAAATGTGACAAGTTCAACAGTAGAATCTGTAAACTAGCAGATATCTGACTGGAAGGGATCTATGATCAGGGCTGCAGTAGGCATTGTATTTATCGCATCGAGCATTTTGGTTTTGGTTAGCGATGCAAATGCACAGCAGGCTGACGATATCTGTCGTGAATTCGGCGAAACACCGACACGCGAGGTAGGCCGGGACAATCGACTTATACCATATGTTTTTGGGCGGATTCTTCTCAAAGGCATCAGTACCAATGCCAAGCCAGTTCGGGTTACGGCGATCTACTCGGACAGCCTGCAGCCGGCGATCCGCCAACTCGTTGGTAAATCGGGGAACTATTGCTTTCAGAAGCGTGGTACCGGCGGGGCGCTGATCATTGATGTTGATGGTGTCGAGGTTGCGCGAAAATCCGTCTCCGACATCAGCAGTATTAGGCAGCGGGAAGATTTTGAGGTCTATCCGCCTCAGGCTCTCCAAACCGCTCCGCCGGGCGTCGTCAATACCAGATTTGCCCGTCCGCCTAACGAGAGAACGATCGATCTTTACCGGCGAGCAGCGGAGGCTGAGGCGGCAAAGCAAACCGACGACGCGATCGAGATAATAAAGCAGATCGTGGTGGTCGACGCGACTGATTTTATTGCGTGGGCGAAGCTTGGATCGATGCTCGCCGAAAGAAATTCATTGGCGGAAGCCGAAGCCGCCTTGAAGAGAGCGCTCGTCGTGCGGCCGGACTATACGCCGGCGATGCTAAACATAGGGCTCATTAAGGCGATGCAGACCCAGTACCCGGAGGCGATCCGAATGTTTGAACGTGCCGTAGCCGCAGACCCAACCTCGGCTCGTGCGTACCGGCTGCTTGGCGAGGCCTATCTACAGGTCCGCCGCGGCACCGATGGCCTCGCTGCCTTATCCGAAGCTATCAGCATCGACCCGGTCGGAATGGCCGACTGCCATCTATTAAGGGCGCGACTATATGACCTTGCCGGCGCAAAGAACCTTGCGGCCCAGGAATACAAGGCGTTCTTGAAAAAGGTGCCGGATCATGTCGATAAGAAGAAATTCGAAAAATATGTAAAAGACAATCCCGGCTAGGCCGAGTTGTCGAAGATCCTGGTTTACACGCTCATGGGGACTTTGACGTTATGCTTTTCCGCAAAATCGATCGCCTTTTCATAGCCGGCATCCACATGCCGTATGACGCCCATTCCTGGGTCCGTAGTCAGGACGCGTTCGATTCGCCTTGCGGCTTCGGGCGTACCGTCGGCGACGATGACCTGACCGGCGTGAAGGCTGTAGCCGATGCCGACGCCACCGCCGTGATGGAGCGAAACCCAAGTCGCACCGCCCGCGACGTTGATCATCGCGTTGAGATAGACCCAGTCGGCGATGGCGTCGGAGCCGTCTTTCATGGACTCGGTCTCGCGATTTGGCGACGCAACGCTGCCGCAGTCGAGGTGGTCGCGGCCGATCACGATCGGGGCTTTTAGCTCGCCGTTGGCTACCATTTCGTTGAGTTTCAGGCCGGCTTTGGCACGCGCTCCATAGCCAAGCCAGCAGATGCGCGCCGGGAGGCCCTGGAATTCTACATTCTCCTGAGCCATTGTCAGCCATTTGGCGAGATGATCGTCCTCGGGAAAAAGATTCATGACCGCCTCGTCGGTTTTGAATATGTCCTCTTTGTCACCCGAAAGAGCGACCCAGCGGAAAGGGCCTTTGCCTTCGCAAAAAAGCGGGCGAATGTAGGCCGGCACGAATCCGGGATAATCGAAGGCGTTTGCAACGCCGTTATCTTTGGCTCTCTGTCTTAAGTTATTACCATAATCAAAAACGACTGATCCGCGCCGTTGAAATTCGAGCATTGCCTCGACGTGTGTTGCCATCGAGTCCATTGCGGCCTGTTCGTAGGCAGTTTGATCGTTTTTGCGGAATTCGGCAGCTTGGTCGACGCTATAGCCAACCGGAATATAGCCCATTAGTACGTCGTGAGCCGACGTTTGATCAGTGACGACATCGGGAATGACGCCGCGTTCGAGCAATTGCCACAGCACCTCGGCTGCGTTGCCGTGAAGGGCAACGGATTTCGCTTCTTTCGATTCGACCGCCGCGTTTACGAGATTCAAGGCATCGTCGAGATCCGTTGCGGCGACATCGACCTGTTTCAACTGCAAACGCCGTTCGATCCGCCACGGATCGACGTCGACGAGCAGGCCGACTCCGCCGTTGAACGTGATCGCCTGAGCTTGAGCACCACCCATTTCACCGAGTCCGGCGGTCAGCACAAACTTGCCCGCGAGATCGCCCCAGCCGTGCTGTCGTGCGAGCGAACCAAACGTCTCATACGTGCCCTGCAAAATACCCTGCGTGCCGATGTATATCCACGAACCCGCCGTCATCTGGCCGTACATCATCAGCCCGTCGCGTTCGTAACTATCGAATTGCGCCTGCGTCGCCCAATGCGGAACGATGTTTGAATTCGCAAGTAGGACGCGCGGTGCGTCGGTGTGAGATTTAAAAACTCCGACCGGTTTTCCCGACTGTATCAGCAAGGTCTCGTCCTCGTTGAGTTCACGCAGGCTCTTTAATATCGCATCAAACGATTCCCAATTCCTCGCCGCTTTGCCCCGCCCGCCATAGACGATCAAGTTGTCCGGATCGAAAGCGACATCTGGATCAAGATTGTTCTGTATCATCCGATACGCGGCCTCGATCAGCCAGTTTTTGCAGGACAGTTCGTTTCCGGTCGGGGCCTTAATGGTTCTGGACATAGGTGCGGCGCAGAGTTCCTTTTGTTTGTTAAATACTTAAGCTACAATCGGCTCAGTAGTTTGGCAAATCCGACGAGCGGCGAATAGCGATCTTTCCCGACAGTATGCCTGAGCCCGACCCAAATATTGCGGCCCTCGAAGCAAGACTCGACAGTCTCGTCAGGACGCAGATCGACTTTCAGACGGAGGTCACGGCGATTCGCAGAGAGCTGACTCGTTTACGAGGAACACAACGTCCGGAGACCGCCGACTCAACGCCATTACCCCCGCCACGTCCAACGCACCAGCAAACTCAACGGCCGCCGGAACCGACCCCACCACCACCGCCAGCAGCAAAGCGAAAATACCCGCGTCAGACGATTCCGCCGGCATTCGGATCGTATCAAAGTCAGGGAAGATCCCAAGAGAAGGAATCGTCCGCGGGGAAGTATTCTGAGTATTTCAATAAACAAGCCGTGAGTGCGCGGTCCGATCTTGAAAAGTTCATCGGCGAAAACCTCATTAGCAAGGTCGGGATAATCGTGCTCATCCTCGGTGTCGGTATCGGTACCAAATACGCGATCGACAACGAGATGATCAGCCCGCTAGCCCGGATCGTTTTAGGCTATTTTTTCGGTTTTGGCCTGCTCGGTGTGGCAGTGTGGCTCAAGCCAAACTATCACAAATTCAGCGCCGTCTTGTTAAGCGGCGGCATGGCGATAATGTATTTCATAACGTTTTTCGCCTATTCCGCATATCAACTGATCGATCAGCGAAGCTCGTTCGCCTTGATGGTGATGTTCACGATCTTCACGGTCGTTGCGGCGGTCGTCTACAATTTACAGGTCATCGCTCACATTGGATTAGTTGGTGCGTACGCCGTACCGTTTTTGCTGAGCAATGATTCGGGTAATTACCTCGCGCTCTTTGCGTACGTCTCGATCCTGAATATCGGTGTCCTCGCCGTGGCGGTCAAACGATATTGGCGCTCGTTATTCTATACATCGTCCGCGTTTACGTGGGCAATATTCGGATTTTGGTTAGCTTCGAAATATATCGCTGATACACATCTCTATCTTGCCCTCGGCGCGTTGGCGGTATTCTTTCTGATCTTTTTTGCTACCAAGCTCGTGCACCGAGCGGTTCATTCCGAAAGCGACCATCAGGAGAATTCGTTAGCGATAGCTGCCACCACCGTCATTTTCTTCCTGTTCTCTTTAGGTATTAGCCGCTCTGTCGAAACGACCAATGACCATGCGAGCGTTTTTTCATTTCTCGCGATTGCCTCGTTGGTAATCCTACTTGTCTCCTACCGTTTCGTTGGCCGAATACTCGTATTTATCGTTTATCCGTTCACCTGGGTGATATTTGGAGGCTGGTTTGTTGACCACTTCGTGTCGGGAGAACATCTGGTTCTCGCCAGCGTGTTTGCTTCCGTCTTTTTTCTTATCTTTTACAGTTCGACATTGATGTACCGATTAACCTCGGACAAGGTCGGGCTGCCCGAGATGGCGGGAATGATGCTGACAAACTCATTCATCTTCTACGGTGTCGGATACGCAATACTGGACAGTCGAGCGGAACTACAGCCTTTTGCCGGCTTTTTTACCGTTGCACATGCGGCCTTTCATTCGGTCGTCGCGCAGATCGTAAGCCGGACTAAGCAGGATGTCGTGGACGTTGTCCAGATCCTCACGATCCTGATAATTACGTTTGCGACGATCGCGGTGCCGGTACAGTTTGACGGGAATTTTGTCACGCTTATCTGGTCGGTCGAGGCGGCGGCGTTGTTCTACTTTGGACGCAGTCGACAGGTCAGGTTCTTTGAATATTTCGCCTATCCGCTGATGGTGCTGGCCGCTGGCAGCAAGGCCCTTGATTGGATCGGTGTCTACTCGGAAAGAGCTATTGGCACTTCGGAACTCGCGGCCCGCCCCTTTGCGAATGGCGATATGATCACGGGATTGGTCTTCGTCGCCGCGTTCGTATTTATTTATTTCGCAAATACGGATTCAGATAAGGAATCGGTGCTCGACGACGCCCTGATCAAGCCATTAGCCTACCTCACCGCAACCGTCGCTCTATTTGCGCTCTACAACACATTTCGAATGGAGATCGGCAATTTCTTTCATCTGCAGGCTGTGTCGGTCGGTTCCTCCATTATCGGCACGCCTGATCTGTTCCGGTTCAATGCGGTATCGCAGATCGATTACACGATGCTGTTCCTGATGGTGATGGCCGCAGTCAATCTGCAAAAAGTACGTTCCTTAGTTGCCGCTTATGCGAATGTTGTGTTGAGTCTAATGACGATCCTTATTTTCGTGACCGCTGGTATGTATCTGCTCTATGAACTGCGTGAGAGTTACCTCGGCGGATCGGCGTTTGGACTATTTGGCTCACCGGCGACGAACGTTCTCATGCGATATTTCTCTTACGCATTCCTGGCCGGGATGATACTGTCACTCTTCGCTTACCGCCGAAGTGACCTAATCAAAGACGCTGTCGATGACGACCTTCTCACTGTGGCGTTTGACGCAATCTTCTATCCGAGTCTGTTGATCGTTTTGAGTTGTGAGCTGATGAACATTTCTGCCCATCTGCACGTAATCAATGCCGAGAAATATGGGCTGAGCATACTGTGGGGCATTTATAGTCTCGCGCTGATCGCGATAGGTATTGCCAAGAGTAGAAAGTACCTACGCATTGCGGGAATGGCTCTAATGGCGGTAACGCTCGTCAAACTATTCTTCGTTGACATTAGTGATCTTGGCACGATCCCGAAGACAATACTTTTTGTTTCGCTGGGCTTATTGTTACTGATAGTCTCGTTCTTATATAACAAATACAAAGTCTTCATTTTTGGGCCGGGGCCAACAGAAGACGGGAAAGATATTTAGATCTATGAAAAAGACAAAGAACATTATCGCGATCTTTGCAATGAGCGCGCTTGCGGCGATCTGTGGGTTTGCTCAGACGGCGGAGAAGCCGGTTAGTTCGACTTTCGACGCGACGTTAGCGACGAAAGCCGGTGCAGATGATTATGGGATGAGGAGCTTTATCTTCTGCATCCTCAAAACCGGGCCGAAAGATGCGTCGATCACGGATAAGAAACAGCGTGACGAGATATTCGCGGGCCACATGGCGAATATGAACCGGCTTGCGGGCGAAGGCAAGCTTGCGCTTGCAGGGCCTTTTGGCAAGAACGACCGGCAATATCGCGGGATCTTTATTCTCGCCGTAGCCACGGTCGAAGAAGCTCAGAAACTTGTCGACACCGATCCGGTGATCAAATCCGGCATGATGGTTGCCGAACTAACTCCTTGGTATGGTTCGGCGGCGACGATGCTCGTTAACGAAAACCATAAGAAGATCGCGAAGAAAAGCTTCTAAATGACGGAAGTTGATCTAATAATCCACAACGCCGGACAGCTCGTCACGTGCGCGTCCGGCGCCAAACCAAAGCGCGGTGCGGCGATGCAGGATGTCGGGATCATCGCTGATGGTGCTGTTGCGATCGCGGGCGCGAAGTTTGTCGGTGTCGGCACATCGGGTGAGATCTTGGCGGCATTTAAGGCCGATGAGACGATCGATGCCGAGGGAAATGTTGTTTGCCCGGGCTTTGTCGATCCGCACACGCATATTGTTTACGCGGGCGACCGTTTGAATGAGTTCGAGCTGAAGACTAAGGGCGCTGAGTATCTTGAGATCCTCGCGAACGGAGGTGGGATAATCTCGACAGTTCGACACACGCGGGAAGCGTCATTTGAAAATCTGGTCGAACAAAGCCGATCTCGTCTCGACAAGATGCTCGCCTGCGGCACGACGACCTGCGAGATCAAAACGGGTTACGGCCTCGACACCGAGACTGAACTAAAGATGCTCAGCGTGATCGAAGAACTCGACAAAACCCACGCACTCGATATCGTGCCGACGTTCCTCGCGGCTCACACGGTACCGCCGGAATTCAAGGGCACCACTGACGGCTACGTCGATCTGATCTGTGACGAGATGCTGCTGCTGGCTTGGAAATGGTATGAGCGATCAGACTTCATTTCGAATGGAACGCCATTTTTCGCAGACGTATTCACCGAAAGGAACGCCTTTGACCTCGACCAATCACGCCGCGTCCTTTCAGTCGCAAAAGCTCTCGGCTTTAAGATCAAGGCACACGTCGATCAGTTCACAAATCTTGGCGGCTCGCGGCTTGGTATAGAATGCGGGGCGGTTTCGATAGATCACCTCGACGCGATCTCTGACCAAGAGATCGCCGAACTCGCGGCAAGCGACACGATCGGTATCGTAATTCCGACTGAGAACTTCAACGCAGGGAAAACACAGTTTGCAAAAGCACGCAAGATGATCGACGAGGGATGTGCAATTGCACTCTCGACCGACTACAATCCCGGCTCGGCCCCCTGCCCGTCACAACCGATGGCAATCGCCATCTCGTGCCGATATCAAAAGTTGTTGCCGTCCGAGGCATTGAATGCGGCAACGGTGAATGCGGCGTATGCGATTGGGCTTGGCGATTCTCACGGCTCGATCGAGATCGGCAAAAAAGCCGACTTAATCGTTGCCGATACAAAAGATTACCGGCAGCTTGCCTACGAGTTCGGTGGAAATCTAATCCTCAAAGTTATCAAAGCCGGCGAAGCGGTATAAACTTGTCACTTGTAACCATTAACTAGTCGCCGGAGATGCAGAATTCTTCAGTGAAAAGTGAGTGGCGTTAAGTGGATCGTGAAAATGATGAACGAGATCATCCTCGACGGCGAAAGCCTGACCTTCGAACAAGTTATCGCCGTGGCATACGGCAAGCCGGGCAAGCCGCGAGTAGCGTTGTCCGAGACGGCAAAGGCTGCGGTGAATCGCGCAGCGGCAGCGGTGCAGACATTGCTTGATCGCGGTGAGATCGCTTATGGCATTACGACTGGTTTTGGTGCGTTTAAGGACAAGATCATCAGCCGCGAAGAGGTCGAGCTGCTTCAGAAAAACGTTGTTCTGAGCCACGCGGTTGGTGTCGGTGATCCGTTTGATGCGCCGACGGTGCGGGCCATAATGCTGATCAGGGCGAATACGCTGGCACGGGGATTTTCGGGTATTCGGCTTGAGACGTTGCAGCTCATTCTTGATTGCTTGAATCATGGAGTTCACCCTGTCATTCCGGAAAAGGGTAGTCTCGGAGCCAGTGGTGATCTCGCTCCGCTCGCACATTTTGCATGCGTGCTTATCGGCAAAGGCGAGGCTGAGTATCAGGGATCGGTCATTTCCGGTGCAAGCGCATTGGAGAGTGCCGGTCTTAAGCCTGTCACGCTCGCGGCGAAAGAAGGCCTAGCTCTGACCAACGGCACGACCGTGATGACCGCGGTCGGATTGCTTGAGACCTGGCGGGCAAAGCAACTTGCCGACCTCGCGGATATTTCAGGATGCCTGTCGCTTGAGGCCCTTCACGGCACCGTATCAGCTTTTGATGAACGCATTCACGCGCTGAGGCCGCACCCTAGGCAGATCGATTGTGCAGCCAGTTTGCGTGCGATTCTCGATGGCAGCGAATTCGTCCGTGCGTTTGACCCGACGAATGTTCAGGATGCGTATACGCTTCGATGTATGCCGCAGGTTCACGGAGCTTGCCGCGATGCGGTCGCTTATGCCGAGTGGCTTATCAAGATCGAATTGAATGCGGTGACCGATAATCCCCTGATCTTTGTGAGGGCAGAGTCTGAAGTCTTGAGTCCTGAGCAGGAGTCCGCATCTGTCGCATCATCTCTTCCAACTCCAGACTCCAGACTCCAGACTCAAGACCGAATCGAAGTTATCAGCGGCGGTAATTTCCACGGAGAGCCGTTGGCATTGGCGTTCGATTATCTAACGATCGCGTTGGCCGAACTAGCCAATATCGCCGAGCGTCGCATTATGCGCCTTACCGACGAGGCGTCGAATGCCCACATTCTGCCGCCATTTTTGACCGAACACGGCGGGCTTAATTCGGGATTCATGATCGTCCAATACACAGCAGCCGCCTTGTGCACCGAGAACAAAGTTCTTGCCCACCCCGCTAGCGTCGATACGATACCTAGCTCGGCAAATGTCGAGGATCATGTATCAATGGGGCTTACGGCGGCTTTAAAATTGAGGCAGGTCGCGGTCAACTTTGAAACGGTTTTGGCGTTAGAATTGTTTTGTGCGGCACAGGGCATCGATTTTCGTCGCCGCGTCTTAGGTGACGAAAAAAGGCTCGGTAAAGGCACGGCACCGATCTATGCGGCGATCCGCAAGCGTATTCCGTTCATCGAACGTGATGAGTTTATGAAGCCGCATCTGGATGCCGCGGCTAAGGTCGTCGGCGAATTCATTTCTGCCGATTAAGATCATGAACGGTCAAAGCACATCTCTATTCACACGATTTGCACGCTGGGCCGCGAGCGTCACGGGCAGGCCCGCAACTTTTTTTCTTGCAGTTACGATAATCATCACCTGGGCGCTGCTCGGGCCGCTTTTCGGGTTTAGCGATACGTGGCAGTTGGTTATCAATACCGGAACTACGATCATCACGTTTTTGATGGTGTTTCTTATCCAGAATACGCAAAACCGCGATACTGAAGCGTTGCAGATCAAGCTTGACGAGCTGATCCGTTCGTCGCGTTTTGCTCGAAATGCGGTACTAAACCTCGAAGAACTTGATGAAAAAGAACTTGACGATATCCGCCAGGAATATCTGGAACTTGCCGAACACGCCCGGCATCATCTCGAGAAAAAGCGTTCGAAATGATCTGATGTTATTTAGAATGAAGTTATATATACTCTTCGTCACCGCGATCGCGGGAATTGGCTGCCTGTCGATGGGAGCTAATGCACCAAACATTGCCTCAGCGTCCGAGACCAATACGCAGGCACAGACCGAAATGAACCAAACCGACAATGCTTCTGGTGACTTTTACAAAAATCTGCCTCCGGGCTTTGAGAAGCCGGATGACGACGCCGGACGATTGCTGCTTCGCGAATACGGAGCGGTCTATCTGGCGCGCGGCGGGGCAATTCCGCCAACAAAAGTCGTATTTCGCGACGAGGCGGATGTACTGGCATTTCAGGCGACGGTGCAGCGCTCGGCAAAGACCATCGGCGGCACAAAGGTCGAATTACAGGCGGCGGCGATCAATGCACTTACCGATGCGATAAACGAAGCCGCGAAAGCCGGCCTGACGATCGGCCCGCGAGGCCTTGATTCGGCGCGTCGCGGATATGATCAAACGGTCAGCCTGTGGGCGAGCCGCGTAAATCCGGGTTTTGCCCATTGGGTCGGGAAAGGCCGCGTCACACAGGCCGAGGCAAACCGAATCAAAGCGCTCTCGCCGTACCAACAAGTGCCCGAGATCCTAAAACTCGAGCAGCAGGGAATCTACTTCGCCAAATCCCTCGACAAATCGATCATTTACTCCGTCGCACCGCCGGGAACGTCGCAGCATTTATCGATGCTCGCCTTCGACGTAAAGGAATTTGACAACGCTCAGGTACGTGCCATTATGGCAAAGCACGGCTGGTTTCAGACCGTCGCCTCGGACCTGCCGCATTTTACTTACATTGGTGTGGCAGAATCGGAGTTGCAGGGATTGGGATTAAAGAAGGTCATTGACAGCGGGAGAATCTTTTGGGTGCCTGATATTTTGTAACGTCAGCGATCTATGGGTTTCCTTGCTTTTTGAACATACCTCGGTTGATACTTAATACATAGTGAAACGATCCCAACGAGCACTGGTCATAGATGATGAGCCGCAGATCAGCGGCCTTGTTGCCAACGTTCTCCAAAATGACGGCTGGACCGTTAGCGAAGCCCGTACCGCCGACGAGGCGATCTCCAGCTTAGGTGAAGAGGCATGGTCGCTTGTTTTTTGCGACGTTGTACTTGGCGGGCCTGACGGTTATTCCGTGCTGCGGCGCTTTACTGAGATGCAGCCCGACGCTCGTTTTGTCTTGATGACCGGGCAAGGCTCAGCGGCCGGTGCTCTGGATGCGACATCGACCGGTGCATACGATTACCTGCTAAAACCTTTCTCGATCGACGATATTCTAAGGATCTCTTCCACCGTAAAAGACCAGCTAAAAACCCGTCATCGTCGCGACAGATCGGATGCCGATCACGCCGCTCCCGGATACGAATCGGATCTCCAGCTGATCGGCACGTCGCCAAAATTTGTCGATTGTCTCAAACTGGTTGGCCGTGTAGCCGGCACCAACCTTCCGGTGCTGATCACCGGCGATTCCGGAACCGGTAAGGAGGTCGTTGCGCGGGCAATACACCAACGCAGCAAAAGGTCTGGCTTTCGATTTGTGACGGTCAATTGCGGGGCCATCCCGACCGAGCTGATCGAATCCGAACTTTTTGGGCATGCAAAAGGATCATTCACGGGGGCCGACCGCGAGCGAATGGGATTGTGGGAAGAAGCGACCGGCGGCACGCTTTTTCTCGACGAGATCACCGAGACAAACCCGCTTTTCCAGGTCAAGCTTTTGCGCGCCTTACAGGAGGGCGAGATCCGGCGGGTCGGGTCAAACCGCACGGTCAAGGTCGATGTTCGTGTGATCGCCGCGTCAAACCGCGATATTGAAAGGGAAGTCGATAACGGAAATTTTCGTCAGGACCTGATGTACCGGCTCAATGCGGTGACCATACACCTTCCGACGCTTAGGGAAAGAAAGGAAGACATTCCGCTGTTGGCCGAGTACTTTATTCGCGAGGTCGGCGGGGTTCACGCTCCTGAAATTTCGGCGGAGGCCTACGACATAATGCAAAATTATCCGTGGCCGGGCAATATTCGTGAGCTGGAAAACGCCGTCCTTCATGCCGTGTCGCTGAGCGATGACGTCATCTATCCTGAGCATCTCCCCAGCCGCGTACGGTTTAGTGGTGATTCGCCTTCCGTGTCGGCAAGTGGAGATGACATCATCGATCCCGGTTCCGAGGCCCAATGGATATCACTGGCTGAAATGGAACAACGATATGTCACCCGCGTCCTTGCCCACACCGGCGGCAACAAACAAGCCGCATCGCGAATACTTAACATAGACCGGAAAACCCTTGCTCGCATCGTCAATCGAGAAGTTTCTACCTGAATAAAACCAACCCGGCGGGCTATCAGGTAACTTTTTCGCCGTTACTTGTCACTGATTTCTGTTAATGCTACATTTCCGAGAGCAAGTAGTCAGTACCACCTGCGGTAGCGGGTGGTTTAACACGGAGCACAGATAGCTCAACGAGAGCGGATGCGAAACTTCAACCGCCCGCTACCGCAGACGGTTCCGACCAGCATGAACACTCTCTACTACGGCGACAACCTTAAGATACTCCGCGAATACATCAAGGACGAGTCTATCGATCTCGTTTACCTTGACCCGCCATTTAACAGCAACAGGAATTACAACGTATTATTCCGCAATGAATCGGGCGCCGAGGCCGAGTCGCAGATCACGGCGTTCGAAGACACTTGGCATTGGAACATGAACGCCGAGGAATCTTACGCCGAGCTTATTAACGAGCCGGATCAGGTCGGGCGAATGATCGAATCCTTTCGCGGCTTCATCGGCACGAACCAGATGATGGCCTATCTGGTCATGATGGCCGTCCGTCTAAAAGAACTCCACCGCGTCCTAAAGCCGACCGGCTCACTCTATCTCCACTGCGACCCGACCGCGAGTCATTATTTGAAGATTTTGCTGGATACGATTTTCGGCGCGGAACAATTCAGAGGTGAGATTGTTTGGAAGCGATCTTCCGCTCACAATGATGCGAAACAAGGAAGACGAGAACTCGGACGAATTCACGACATTATTTTTTCATATACAAAGTCAGACGCCTTCACATGGAATACGGTATTCACGCCTTATGATGAGGAATACATAAAGTCAAATTATAGACACGTTGATGAGAGGACTGGCCGACTGTACAAATCGACAGATTTGACAGCGGCAAAGCCAGGCGGTGACACGTCCTATGAGTGGAAAGGCCGAGTACCCGCCGAAGGTAGATTCTGGGCCTACTCGCGTGAGAATATGGCGAAGTTCGATGCTGAAGGACGGCTGCATTACTCATCGACAGGATTGCCTCGGCTGAAACAATATCTTGATGAAATGCCGGGCATCGCTCTTCAGGATCTCTGGAACGACGTTCCACCTATTTCTTCACATGCCCAAGAACGCCTAGGCTATCCAACCCAGAAGCCCGTCGCGCTTCTTGAGCGAATTATTCAGGCGTCGTCAAATGAAGGCGATGTTGTGCTCGATCCTTTCTGCGGCTGCGGAACGACCATCGCGGCGGCGCAGAAACTTAATCGCGAATGGATAGGCATCGACGTTACTCATTTGAGCGTTGGATTGCAGAAATTGCGGCTCAGAGATTCTTTCGATCTGACCGCCGGAAAGGATTACAAAGTCGTCGGTCAGCCCGAAGACCTCGACGGGGCAAAGGAACTTGCCGAAAAGGACAAATACGGGTTCCAGTGGTGGATTCTTCCGTTGATCGGAGCAAAAGCGTACGGTTCGGAAGTTGGTAAGAAAGAAGGCAAGAAAGGAGCAGATCGCGGTATCGACGGCGAATTGGTGTTTACCGATGACAATTCCGGCAAGGCAAAGCGTGTAATGGTTTCCGTCAAAGGCGGCCACAATGTCAGCGTCGCCCAGATCCGCGACCTCGGCCACGTCGTCGACCGCGAAAACGCCGCCATCGGAGTTTTCCTCACACTAGAACCGCCAACCAAACCAATGCTAACCGAAGCCGCCGAAAAAGGCTTCTACCACTCGCCCGGCTGGAACAAAGATTATCCATGCTTGCAGATACTAACCGTCGAAGACCTCCTAAACGGCAAAACCGTCGATCTCCCGCCAAATCTGCAAACGTTCAAACAAGCGGAGAAAACCCTCGCGGAGAATAAAGATCAGAACTCATTGTTCGAATAACGGGCCGCCTCTCGGCAAACGCGGCAGCGAAATGAAATCCGACGAGTTCCCGACACGAACCGCAGAATTGTTGAAGTTCGCAGACGAATTAAAGAAGCTGATCGAGAATATTCGTGAGCCATTCCAATGATTTCGGCATGAACACTTATTCGTGGTGTGTTGTAAATTCTCGCAAGAATAAATCGAATGATCCGTCGGCAAGGCTAATGGCCTCATCTATCCTGCGCATGGGTACTCCGAGTTTGTAATGCGAATCCTTTGCAATGACAATAATGCCCGCTTTAATCAATTGGGGAATAACCTCCTTTATGAACACGCTCGCCCGGACACCTAAGCGTAATCTCAGAACATCGTCGTGCACGGCGGTAGTTCTAAGAAAGCACCTGAGCATTCGATCGACCGATCTCATATTTTCATCCAGCGGGGTTGCAGAGATTGGCGGAGCTTCAGTACCTGATGAAGTATCCAAAATAAATCCAATCTGTGTTAAATGAAATCTGATTTGATCGGGCGCGTAAATCCGTGATTCAGTTCCGCGGGGAAAGACACTAACAACCTCACAGTTTTGCATCGTGCAATTCTTAATGGTTGTCGATTGATAAAAGTCCAGTAAATCAAAGCGGCACGTGTCAAATGTGCAGTTTTCCATTTCCAGATTTTCGAGTTCGGTTTCTTGGAAGTAACAGTTGGCGAAAGTGACCTCTCGCAATTGCCGATTGTGAAGTGCGTCGACGGGAAATGTCAGATTCTTAACCGTCAGATTTCCTAACTGGCTATCGTTCAGAAGGCGTATTATTAACCCACCACAATTTTCCCGAATGAATGAAGAGACCAAGTCAGATTCCCCAAATGCCTGCAAAAGCCCGATTGCCTTCACCAGGTCGAAACCTGAGCGTTTTAGATACTGGATTGCCGCTCCGTATGCCTGCCTGGGTAACGGACTCTCCCTCAGAATACTGCGAAGGTCGGAATCAGCCGATTCGACAATTCGCCGTCCGATTGCCTGCCCCAAGAAGAAATCACGAAATTCCTCGTGGTCGAACGCGAACAGCTTTGCACTTTCCGTTGTACTAACAAGCAAAGCGTGTTGTTTAATCCTTTCCTTTATTTGTCTCGTGACCGCCGTATCCTTCCTCTGTGTTTCCGAATTAAGTTCGACAACCAGATCGAGCGAATCGGTGTTGATCTCGTTACTATTTGCAAGCCACATTTCTTGCGCGATGAAAGAAAGCAACTCATGATGCTCATCCGTTGAAATTAGAGCTCTGGCAGGTTCACCAGATCGGTCAATCCACTTTTCAGAGGCTTCACGATCGATAATCGCATTTACAAACTCGAAGAAATAGTCGTGTGGAGCATTTCCTAGTTTGGCTAGTAGAGCGTCGCGAGCTTCAATATTACTAGCGACGTCAATTAGCCTTCTTACAAGGACCGCCCGCGTTAACAAGGGGTGAGTTGAACCAAGTCGGTTGGACACTACCTCATATAATTCGTCACCATCTGAAATTCCGCGGACCACACAATATTGGTGAAACTGAGCTGCCGTCCATCTGCTGATGGCTATACTCGAAAATACAGTGCGTACGCCAGAGAGAACGATCGGCGTGCTCGTCTTGCAGCATTACGAAGAACACAATGCCTTTAGCGAACGCGACCTTGGATTTATGGCGTCTGTGGGGGATCAGATCGCCCTGGCTATCGAGCGCAAATGGGCTGAGGATGCGGCCCAGGTGTCTGAAGAGCGCTACCGCGATCTGGTCGAGAACGCGATCGATATGATCTATACACAGGATCTGGATGGCAATTACATCTCGATCAACGCGGCCGCCGAAAAGATCACCGGCTATACGAGAGAAGAAACATTGACAAGGAACCTGGCCCAGTCTGTCGCTCCTGAACAGCGAGAAAAGATAGTCCGGCAAATGAAAGCCGCAATACTTTCGGGTACGGATTCAACGGCTTATGAACTTGAGGTCATCGCGAAGGACGGCCGCCGCATCGCCGTCGAGGTCAATACCAGGATAATTCGCGAAAACGGTGTACCCGTTGGTGTCCAGGGGATAGCGCGTGACATAACCGAGCGTAAGCGCATCGATGACGAGTTGAGGGAAAGCGAGCAAAAGTATCGAGCGATCCTTGATAACATCGAGGACGGCTACTTCGAGGTTGATATCGAAGGGAACTTAACATTTTTCAATGATTCGTTATGCGATATTTTTGGATACTCCCGAATTGAATTATTGGGTATGAATAACCGGACGTTCATGGATGACGAGAACGCCCGAAAGGTCTATCAGACATTTAACCAGGTCTATCGAACGGGGATACCGGCCAGGGCATTCGATTGGGAGATCATCAGAAAGGATGGAACCATGAGGTTTATTGAGGCGTCTGTGTCTCAAAGAAAAGATCCCAAGGGTCAATCTATTGGCTTCCGGGGAGTCCTTCGTGATATCACTGCACGCAAGGAGGCGGAGGAAGCACTACGTTTCAGTGAAGAGCAGCTTCGGCAATCGCTAAAGCTCGAAGCGGTTGGCCAGTTGGCAGGTGGTATTGCGCACGATTTTAACAATTTGCTGACGGCGATAACCGGCTATAGTCAATTATCTCTCAGAAAACTGCCGGCCGACGATCCTGTGCGGACAAACGTGGAGGAGATCGCTAAGGCGGGCGAACGCGCTGCCGCGCTGACACGTCAGCTCCTGGCGTTTAGCCGAAAGCAAGTACTTACGCCGACCGTTCATAACCTGAACACAGTGATTACGGAAATTGAGAAGATGCTCAAGCGGTTAATAAGAGAGAATATTGAGCTTAGAACCGTCCTTGCGCCAGATCTTGGGAACATTAAGGCAGATCCGGGCCAGATCGAACAGGTAATTGTGAATCTCGCGGTTAACGCAAGGGACGCAATGCCGCATGGCGGAACGCTGACGATCGCGACTCAAAACATTGAAATAGGCCAGGAGTACGTGAGTGGGCATATCGCGGTCGAGCCGGGCAAATATATTAAAATGACCGTCACAGATACCGGCGAGGGAATGGATGAAAAGACACGCAGCCGCATCTTTGAGCCATTCTTCACGACCAAGGCAGTGGGCAGCGGTACAGGGCTGGGACTTTCCACGGTTCACGGAATAGTCAGCCAGTCGGGGGGCAGCATACAAGTTTATAGCGAGCCCGGGCATGGCACGACATTCAAGATCTACCTGCCGTGTGTTGACGAAAACGTGCAGCGGCCCCGTTGGCGAGACGAGCCTGGCGAGGATCTGTCGGGTAACGAGACGATTCTTCTGGTCGAGGACGAGGATGTTGTCCGGGGCTTGGTTCGCGAGATACTGATCGAAAAAGGATATACCGTGCTGGAGGCAGCAAGCGGCAAAGGCGCTTTGTCGATCTGCAGTACGTATGAAAAACCGATCGACCTGCTATTTACCGATATTGTGATGCCAAAAATGAGCGGCGATGAGCTAAGCGTTAAGGTAGTTAAGCTGCGTCCGGACATTAAGGTCTTGTTTATGTCCGGCTATACGGACGAATCGGTCGCGCACCGCGGGATCATTGAGTCAAACGCCCCCTTTATCGAAAAACCGTTTACACCCGAAGCCCTTGCACGCAAGGTGCGGGCGGTTCTGGCCTCTTAGTCCGGTGCGATCAGCGAACGTTGCGGGCCGTCGATACGCGTGAGATCGAGCTGTAACGGGCCGAGATGCGGCGGACGTAATCCTGCGTTTCGTTGTAGGGCGGGATCGTGTTGCCGTATTTCATAACTGCACCTTCGCCGGCGTTGTAACCTGCGAGTGCAAGGCTGAGGTCGCCGCCAAACATATCCAGCAATATTCTCATGTACTTTACGCCGCCCTCGATGTTCTGTTTTGGATCGTAGATGTTTGTGACGCCGAGCCGTCGGGCGGTAGCGGGCATTAGCTGCATCAGGCCGCTGGCCCCTTTGTGCGAGAGAGCAGTCTTTTTAAAGGACGATTCCTGCCCCATCTGTGCGTAGATCAGCAGCGGATCGATGCCGTAGCGTCGACTCGAATCCACGATGTACGCATCGACCAGCGGATCGCCGGTCGAATAGCCGCCGAGGTGCTTGCCTGCCGCCATTATCAATCGAGCCTCTGCCGGCGAACGCCTTATCTCCGCCTCGGCATAACCATCGTAAACGGTCATCGAGACCTGAGCGGTCCTCCGGATCAGTGTGTTGTTGTAGCTTGCGTTTTCCGGATCGACCGGAGCCGGACGGATCGAGACTCCGGGCGATGGCAGATAAGGACGACTGGTCGTTCGTACGGTTGAATTTGCAGATGACGGTTTCCCCACAACGGTAGGTTCCTTTAGGTTGCTCGTCACCGTAACGCCCTTCGGCGTATCAAAATTGTCAAAGTAGCGTGGCCTTTCCTGCGCAAATGATGAAGCAGCGGCCATGAGTAAAAATGTGGGAGTCAGGAGATGCGATTTCATATTGGTGGGAGGTTGGGGAGAGAAAGTGGGAGAAATTTTGTGGGAGAAAAGGTTTGTGGGAGAAAAGGTTTGTGGGAGAAAAGTTTGTGGGAGAAAAGTTTGCGGGAGAAAGATTTGTGGGAGAAAAGTTTGTGGGAGATAAGATTGTGGGAGGGGCTTAACGGCTCATCGGAACGTTGACCACGCGTGGCAGTTCCGGGCGGGAGCTGAGTTCGAATATGACGTGTGTGTTCTCATCGTGTCTTGGCGAGCGGACAAGCATACCGATCCGTCCCGCGGGCAGTCCACGTAACGTGTAGTTGCCATTCGCATCCGTCACGGCGATGCTCCCGTTTGCCGAGATGACAGCTCCGGCGATCGGCGTGTCTTTGCCTTTCTTAAATTGCGAGTCGTTGTCGGTATCGATAAAAACTGTGCCCATCACGACGCGTTCGGGGCTTGTAACGACAACCTCTGTTGTCGAACTCTGCAAGGTCTCGACCTTGACCTCGACGGGCTGCGGCAACGCTTTGAAATGCGTGGGCAGGGTATTCGGATCGACCTCGATCGTGTAATTGCCCGGACGCAGGTCCTGAAATGTGTAGCTGCCGCCGATATCCGAATACTGCTCGATCGCAAAGTTCTCATAACCCTTATCGCGCGAACGCAGCGTTACCTTGACGCCGCTGATGCCAAATGAATCATCGGAACTCGCGGCCGCGGCAAGTTCCTCATCGCTAAAGACCCGGCCTTTGACCGATCCGACGCTCTTTACACTGAAATCCATTCTTCGCGGCTGCGGCGAATCGAGAGCTACGCTCTGGAAAAAAGGTTTGCCTGATGTGTTTGTGGTCAGTGCCGCCTGCTGCGCGGGCGTGAGGCCTGCAAGGGCCCCACCAAAAACCAAGGATAGAACTGTGACGACGAGGGAACTGCGGTGTTTCATGTTGTTTCTCGGCGGGCGGAAAGGGGGATTGTGGGGAACCGGCCTTCGCCTTCCACCACGAAGGCCGGTTGTTTTTGTCGAAACTGGCGGGAGGCAGGTTCGAAACTGGGAAACTCATCCAGTCGCTATTACATATAGCAACCACGATGCCATTCGTGCCAGACACCCACCAAATCACGTAAACTTTCAATCTAAAGGGGTTGCGGCGAGCAGCACTTTGACGGCCTGTCGATCAAATTCCGTTCGCGGCCATAATAGGTGGGGAATATTTGCCGAGTGGGGAGAAATGGAACAGCGTAATCTGCGTGCGCATCATAGTTGTCCTAACTAAGACCTAAACTTAGCTGCCTTGAAGGAATACCGGATGCGTCTGTATCAGTCTTTTAAGAGCCACGCTTCGGCCTGGTCGACGGAGCCAAAGACCTGGAACCTGCCGCCGTTATTCTGCGCAAGGAGTATCGCAAACTTCATTTGGTCTTTTATCGGTTCGTAAACGCTGACAAGCGCGACCTTCGTCTCACCGATGTATTGGTTAAAGGCTTGCGTGGCAAAGTATAGCGAGCCCGGGCCGAGCATTGTGGGGATATCGCGCTCGAGCAGGAGTTTGTCGTATCCTTCACTCGCGACCCTTTCGGCGACCTCGCGAAGATACGCCTTGGCCGTATCCAGATCCGTAAAATCGGCCTGTATCCTTGCATAAAGATACCCGTCCCGCTTCTCAAATCCGAGATTATAACCGCCGAGATCCATACATCGAGTGTGACATATGCCCCGCTTTTCTGTAAACAACTAACTTTTGCCGCCGGGTAACCCGGTTTTCTGTGGCGAATCACCGCCTTGGTGCTACATTTTTTGGGAGCCTATTTTTTTGGTATCGGCATGATCATCGAAACTCGTTTTCGATAATCTATATAGTCGTCGCCATGAATCGAGACAATATCCCGTTCCTCGATCTGAATAGCGGCCAAAACGTAAACCGTCGTGACCACGGCGAACAGCATATGGCCCGCAGTCATCTTTGGCGTGGCCCAGAATGCGATAATGAAGCCGAGCATGATCGGGTGACGCACGACCTTGTAGAGAAACACCTCTTTAAACCCTACATTCGTGTATTCAATATTCTTTGAATACAAATACACCTGCCTCAGACCAAAGAGATCAAAGTGATTGATGAGAAACGTACTCAAAAGCACGATCCCCCAGCCCAAAAAGAAGACGCCGAGCAGAACATACTGACCTGCGACATTCTGAACCTCCCAGATGACATCTGTCATCGGCCGCCACTGCCAGAAAAGCAGTATCAGCGCGAGGCTCGAAAGCAGGACGTACGTGCTTCGCTCGACCGATTGCGGAACGATCCGCGTCCACCACCGTTTGAATGCCGGGCGCGCCATCACGCTGTGCTGTACAGCAAATATGCTGAGCAAGCCGATATTGATCAATAGCGCGCTCGAAAACGGAGCCGCCTCGCCGCCTGCGTCGATCGATCTCGGTACATAGAGATTGCCGACAAAAGCAATGGCATACAGGAATGTTACAAAAAAGATAACGTAGCTGATCGCTCCGTAGACAAGGGCAAGTATTCGACCCATAATTACCGTTCCTCCGATTCAGACTAAAATGCTGACGCGCCGACAGTAAAACCAGGTTGTGCGTTGTGCCTTACCTTATATTGCAAAAAATGCCCTAAGTCAACCGCCGTGCCCGTCGGCTGCGGCACAAGGACCGCGGCGCCGCAGCCCGAGGGGACATGGGGCAAAAGAAAACACCGGAAGCCGCTCCCACTCAGCTTCCGGCGTTATTTTGTTTGGAAGCGGCTTGTATTCCCTGCGCCTCCCACACCGCAAGAAAAACCGTTTCCGGTAGAACGCCGACCGGGCGGCCAACGCTCCAAGAACATCATATTCTCTTTCTGGAAGATGTCAAACCTACGAACACCTGGAGTTTGGTTGCGGCTCGTCCTGGTTGGTGATAGTTTTTTATTAGTGGCCGGCGATCAGGAACAATATACGTTGACTTTCACAGAACACGCTGATTATTTGTACGCCCATTTGTCAGCGGAGACGATCAGTGAGGAGATCATTCGTGATTATATCGGCGAGATTGCGGCGAAAAGTAACGAGACGGGTAAAGACCGGATCCTATTGTACCGCGATATTCCTGTTGTTTTATCAACGGTTAACGTTTTTAACACAGTTAACGATTCGCTCGAAGCTCTCCGCGGCAAAAGACTTGCTCTGGTAAACCCGCACGCTCACTTGACCACCGGTCTCAGCTTTGGCATGACTGTTGGCCAAAATCGCGGCGGGCTCTACAAACTTTTCCCCGATGTCGAATCTGCTCTTGTGTGGCTGCTTATGAGCTAGTTCATCGATCCCATAAACATCTATTCCTTTTTGTCCGGTTTCAAAGCTGGTGACGGCCATTCTACGACGATAGCTCGATTCGAGCCCTAGCAACGTAACGGCGCGAGCCTTAACCCGCATGTTGACATGATCCGGAAAAATGGATAATACTGTTTTAGACCAAAATCCCAGACCAACTTTTTATAATGTAAATTTGCGAGCATTCTGGGTGTTCAGGTGAATGCGTCTTTCCGTATTCGGTGATCGAATAGGAAGGCACCCGATCATTTCGTAAACAAGTAGGACTTCCCAAATAAATGCTTAGTCTCCCAAGACCTTTGCAATCCAAGTATGTCGCCGGCTTTGGCGACGCGTTGACTGCTCCAGCCTTAGGCAAGAATTTAGCATTCCAGAATATAGCCGATCCATTTGTTGTCGTGGAGGTGTCGATATGAAGATCAGGGCGCTCGGAGACCAGATCTCCCGAACAGCTGTCCGCCGCTACGGGTTTGCAGTCGCCATCTTTCTCGTGATCATAGCGATAGCGAGCGTCGTATCCGTCACGGGCCTTAAGATAAACCTGACCGTGCCCGTGATCGCCGGGCTGTTTATTGTCGCGTGGTTTGCAGGCCGCTGGCCCGGCCTGGCGCTTGCCGTGATGATGCAGGGAACGACGATCGCATTCTCTACGATCGCTCCGGAGATGGCCATGTGGCGCGTGGTGATCGGACACCTCAGTGTTTTTGCGTTGCTCGTATTTCTGGTCCTCATTATCAGCAGTCGCAGGTCGGCCGACGACCAACTTCGTAAACAACGCGACGAGATGGCGGAACTCAACGCTTCGCTGGAAAAACGAGTTGCCCAACGAACTGCGGAGTTGATCGAGAGCGAGGCACGCTATCACACGCTATTTAATTCGATCGACGAAGGTTTTTGCATCATTGAGATGATCTTCGACAAAGACGATAAGCCGGTTGACTATCGCTTTTTGGAGATCAATCCGGCGTTTGAGAAGCAGAGCGGCCTTACCGATGCTCTGGGCAAGCGGATCCTTGAGCTTATCGGAAGCCTGGAGGAACATTGGTTTGAGACCTTTGGCCGCGTTGCAATGACGGGCGAAGCCGTTCGTTTTAGAAATCACGCCGATCAATTGAATCGTTCGTACGACGTGTATGGGTGTCGCTTTGGCGCACCGGAGAATCGGCAGGTCGCGGTCGTCTTTCGCGACATTACCGAGCAGGTAATAGCCGAAGCGAACATCGTTGAGCTTAACAACAAACTTGGGCAACGCGCTGCCCAGCTCGAGGCGGTAAATAGGGAACTCGAGGCTTTCTCATATTCTGTGTCACACGATCTTCGTGCCCCGCTCCGCCATATCAATGGTTTCAGTCAGGCACTCGTCGAAGATTACTACGGCAAACTGGATGAGACGGGTAAAGGCTATCTGCAGGCAATGCGGGATGCGACCCGCGAGATGGGGCAATTGATAGACGATCTATTGGAACTCGCGCGTGTGACCCGAAGCGAGATGCATCAACAGCCGGTGGATCTGGGCGAACTCGCGGCCGGTATACTGGCAAAAATGCAAAAGAGGAGCCCTGAACGAAAAGTCAGGGTCAACATCCAAAAAGGACTCGTGGCTATCGGTGACAAACCGCTCCTGGAGATAGCTCTCATCAATTTGCTTGGGAACGCCTGGAAATTTACGGCCAAACAGGAAGATGCGGAGATCGTTTTTGGGCAGGCACGCTCAAACGGCCATGCTGATTATTTCGTAAGAGATAACGGGGCGGGTTTTGACATGGATTACGTCGACAAGCTCTTTGGTGCATTTCAACGTCTGCATAGTATGTCTGAATTTGAAGGCACCGGTATTGGCCTTGCGACCGTCCAGCGGATCGTCCGCCGCCACGGAGGACGCGTTTGGGCCGAAGGGGCCGTAAACCAAGGGGCAACTTTTTACTTTACTTTGCAGGAAGATACGGAGGTCGGGAATGGAGAACAAAATGATCCTACTGGTCGAGGATAACCCAAACGACGAGATATTAACGCTTAGGGCACTCAAAATGAGCAACATCGTTAATAAGGTCATGGTGGTTCGTGACGGTGTTGAAGCCCTGGACTATCTCTTTGGCACCGGACTTTATGCCGGCCGCGATACGTCGATCGTTCCCCAACTTATACTGCTCGACCTGAAATTGCCAAAAATGGGAGGCTTAGAGGTCCTGCAGCGTCTGCGTAGCAGCACACTCACTAAACGTCTGCCCGTGGTCATCTTTACGTCATCAAGCGAGCAGGAAGACATGCTCAGAAGTTATGATCTCGGGGCCAATAGCTATATTCGCAAGCCTGTTGATTTTCAGCAATTTTCTGAGGCGGCCAAACAACTAGGTATGTACTGGCTCATCCTGAATGAGGCGCCACCGATGGTGTAAATGTAGCAAATATGGGCAAGCCTCTTCGGGTACTAAATGTTGAAGATTCCACGCGTGACGCGGCGCTGCTGACGCGCCATCTCGCGACGGCAGGCTATGAACTCAGTCACAAACGTGTCGATACGCCCGAAGCGATGCAGTCCGCCCTCGAATCAGATAAGTGGGACGTCATCCTTTGCGACTACTCGATGCCCCAATTCAGTGCCTTGGCCGCTCTGAAGGTACTGGAAAGATCCGGGCTGGATATTCCGTTGATCATTATTTCGGGTACGGTAGGGGAAGATGTCGCCGTTGAGGCAATGCGTTCGGGAGCAAGCGATTATTTGATGAAGGATAATCTTGCGCGGCTCGGGCCTACGATCGAACGAGAATTGAAGGATGCGGAGAATAGGCGGGCCCAACGTGCGACGCTGGCCGCTCTCAAAGAGTCCGAGGCGGAGATGCGTGCACTTTTTCAGGCGATGAACGATGTCATCCTGGTTCTTGATTCGGACGGGCGTCATCTGAAAGTTGCTCCAACCAGTCCTACTAAGTATTACAAACAAAGGGTTCATCGTATCGGCAAGACGGTGCAGGAGATCTTTCCGGCCGAGGTCGCCGATTTCATTCTACGCAACGTTCGGCAATCTTTGGACGAGGCTCGAACCATGCACATTGATTACTCTCTGGTGATCGATGGACATGATGTCTGGTTTGACGCGACCGTGACGCCAATGACGGATGACTCGGTCATGTGGGTCGCAAGGGAGGTCACCGAGCGAAAGCGATTGGAAGATGAGCGGCGGATCATTTTTGAGATCATTCAGGGAAGCATCGAGACCCAGGATCTAGATAGATTCCTTAAGCTCGTTCATCATTCGATCGGCCAGATCGTTTATGCAGAGAACTGCTATGTCATGCTGCACGATCCGGTAAACGATATGATCAGTTTTGAGTTTTGGGTCGATTGTCGCGATCCGCGGCCGAAGCCAAAACGAATAGGCACGGGATTCGCCAGTCACGTTTTGCGCACGGGTATTCCATTACGCCTTACCAAGGAGGAAAAGACGAGGCTTCTGGAACAGGGCGAGGCCGAGCAGATCGGAAGCACCTCGGCGTCGTGGATAGGTGTTCCGCTGAGAACGCCTCTAAGGACGATCGGCGTTCTGGTTTTGCAGCATTACGAAAAGGAAAATGCCTTTAGCGAACGTGACCTTGAATTCCTGTCGTCAGTCGGCGACCAGATCGCGCTCGCAATCGAACGCAAACGGGCAGAGGATGGGCTTCGCGAGAGCGAATCGCTGCTTGCTGCCTCACAGCGGATCACGCATCTGGGAAGCTGGGTGACGAACCTCTCGGAGTCGGATGAGGGTAAAAGATCCAATGAGCGCTGGTCTGACGAACATTACCGGATATTTGGTTTTGAACCCGGTCATGTCGAGATCACAGACGAGGTGTTTTACAATTCCGTACACCCCGATGACCGGGAACGGCATGCGGCGACGGTCCGCGACGCGATCGAACAGCGGCGGCCCTTTGACATAGAACACAGGATAATCCTACCGGATGGCAGCGAACGAATAGTGCATGCCATGGCGGAGCTGGTGATTAATGAAAGAACCGCCAAACCTGTGAAACTGCTCGGTTCGGTGCAGGACATCACGGAGAGGAAGCGAAACGAAAAGGTTCTGCGCGAATCGCAGGATCGTTACCGCGACCTGGTCGAGAACGCACTAGACATTATCTATACACATGATCTTGAGGGAAACTACACATCTGTAAACAAAGCTGCGGAAAAGATTACCGGTTATAGCCGGGACGAGGTTTTGGCGATGAATATTACCGATTCCGTCGCACCGGAAGCCCTCGCAAAAGTTCGAAAGATGATCGCTGAAAAGCTGGACGGGAATGAGGTTACTGCCTACAACATCGAGATAGCTGCAAAGGACGGCCGTCGAATTCCTGTCGAGGTGAACACAAGAATAATCTACGAAAATGGTGTCCCTGTCGGCGTTCAGGGTATTGCCCGTGACATTACCGAACGCAAGCAAGCCGATGAGGCGATGCGTGAAAGTGAAGAACGTTTCTCTGGTGCATTCGAGTATGCCCCGATCGGTGTCGCTCTCGTGGCGCCCGACGGCAGATGGCTCAAGGTCAATCGGGCTTTGTGCGATTTGGTAGGTTATACCGAAGCCGAGCTGCTGAAAAGCTCGTTTCAGGAGATCACCTATCCCGACGATCTCGAAGCAGATCTTGCTAATGTGAAAGCGATGATCGCCGGAGAGATCAATTCTTACCAGATGGAAAAGCGTTATATACATAAGCTCGGACAGATCGTCTCGGTTTTGTTAAATGTCTCGCTGGTCCGCGATAGCGATGGGCAGCCACGCTACTTCATCTCTCAGATCCAGGATATGACCGAGCGAAAGGAGCTTGAAGACCAGTTTCGCCAATCCCAAAAGATGGAGGCTGTCGGAGTATTGGCCGGCGGTATTGCCCACGACTTTAATAATCTTTTGACGGCAATAAATGGATACAGCGACCTGACGCTGAGAAAGATGTCAGCAGACGATCCGCTGCGCCACAACATTGAAGAGGTAAAGGAAGCCGGAAACCGGGCGGCCGAACTAACCGGCCAGCTTCTCGCTTTTAGCCGTAAGCAGGTTTTGCGATCCGAGGTGATCAGCCTCAATACCGTCGTCACGAACATCGAGAATATGCTCCGTCGCATTATTAGAGAAAGCGTTGACTTGCGGGTTGTTCTTGATCCAAACCTCGGGAATGTTAAGGCAGATCCCGGACAAATAGAGCAGGTAGTGATGAACCTCGCTATAAACGCCCGCGACGCGATGCCGGACGGCGGGACGTTGACGATCGAGACGCAGAACGTCTATCTCGATGAACACTATGTAAGCCAGCACATCGAGGTCTCAGCCGGGGAATTTATTAAAATGACAGTCACTGACACCGGCCACGGTATGGACGCGAAAACTCAACTGCGTATGTTTGAGCCTTTCTTTACAACAAAAGAAATAGGAAAGGGAACAGGTCTGGGGCTTTCGACCGTATATGGAATTGTTAAGCAGTCGGGCGGCGATATCATGGTTTACAGCGAAGTGGGGCACGGCACCACTTTCAAAATATACCTTCCTTGCGTTGACGAAGCTGTTGAACAGCCAAAATGGAGCGGTGAGCGACAGGACAAATACCTGGGAACCGAAACGATCCTTTTGGTTGAGGACGAGGAAGTAGTGCGCAAACTGGTAAACGAAGTTTTGTCCGCGAGCGGCTACAAGATATTGGAGGCGGCCAGCGGTACTGAGGCCCTGTCGATTTGCGAGACCTACTCCGATCCGATCGATCTGCTGTTGACCGACGTCATCATGCCAAAAATGGGCGGCGCGGAACTGAGGGATCACATGGTTAAGTTGCGCCCCGAGATCAAGATCTTGTTCATGTCAGGCTATACGGATGACGCAGTTTCTCACCGCGGAGTTCTAGACGCGAAGGTTGATTTCATCGAAAAACCTTTTACGCCGGACGGCTTGGCTCGCAAGGTTCGCGAGGTGCTGGCCAACTAAATGTCGTCACTGAGGCGTCGCCTCCATCGGAAAACTCTAGCTGCCGACAATATTCTAACCGGTTCCCGGCGGTTGATCACCTCAGATCCCAGGGATCCGGTAAGATCAGAATGCCGGTTAGTACGATCGGCAAAACCGATGATCTAAGCCAGCCCTATCATTGAAGTCGAATCGACCGGAAACTTCCTCTTGTATTGAGAAACAAAAAGGTTTACCTTTATGGGTACTGGCTGACCTGGCCAACGAGCGATTGCAATTCCCATCAATGATAGTGTCTGAAATCCAAGCACGATCTTTATTCGATCTTACTTATGAAAAGAAAGGCGGACAATCCAACCGCTCCCGTGAACGACATGAACCGGGCAGGTTCCGTGGTATGCAAGAATGAAGCTAAGTTTCGGCAGATCTTTGAGTCGGAACCAGAGTGTGTAAAGCTGCTTGGTCCCGACGGAGCACTGCTTGAGATGAACCCTGCCGGGCTTGCAATGATCGAGGCTGACTCTTTTGAGCAAGTGGCCGGAAAGTCCCTTTTTCCGATAATTGCTGAGGAATATCGGCCCGCTTTCAGCGACCTGAGCAAGCGGGTATTCGCGGGTGGCTCCGGCGTTCTCGAATTCGAGATCGATGGCTTTAAGGGCGGACGGCGCTGGCTGGAAACCCATGCCAGTCCTCTCCGCGATTCCTCCGGCTCGATCACTTCACTTCTTGGTGTCACACGGGACATCACCGAACGCAAGCGAGCAGGAGAAAGTCTGGGCAAATCGGAAGCATACAACCGAGCGATTGTTGAGTCATCTCTTAATTGCCTGGTACTGATAGATCACGAGGGCAGGATCAATGAGTTCAATCCGTCGGCCGAGCGTACGTTTGGGTACACTCGTGCAGAAGCGCTGGGACAAGAGATCGACGAATTGATCATTCCCCCGGCATTTCGCGAGGATCATCGCCGTGGACTGGAGCGCTATCTCGCAACAGGCGAGGGTCCGGTGGTCGGCAAGCGGCTAGAGATGACCGCAATAAGGAAAAATGGCGAGGAATTTTCCATCGAGTTGACGATCGCTCGCATCGCTGGCATTGAACCGCCAATGTTCACTGGATCTATCCGTGACATCACAGATCGAAAGATCGCTGAAACCGCGATGCGAGCGAACGAAGAGCGGCTGCAAAATATCTTTGACGGAATGTCTGTGTTCGTTGGAGTTATTTCAACCGACGGGCGCTTGAACGAGGTCAATCAGTCCGCGGCCGCGGTGGGCGGTCTGCCGCGCGAAGCCCTTATCGGCATGTATCTGGTAGACACGCCTTGGTTCGCCGATTCGCCGGGATCGAAAAAGCAGCTTCTTCACATGCTGCAAATTGCCGCCGGGGGCACGGTCGTTCGCGAAGAAATGGTAATACATGCTGCTAACAGCGGCCAGATCACGACCGATGTTACTTTCAGTCCGCTGACAGACGAGGCTGGTAGAGTGACTCAGATCATAGCTTCCGGCGTGGACGTAACGGAAAGAAAACGCGCAGAGGAAGCACTCGCGGCTTCCGAACGCAAACACCGCGATATATTCACCCTTGCCCCCGTTGGTATCTACCAATGCCGGCGAGACGGAACGCTGATCACGGCAAACAATGCCCTGGCTGAAACGCTCGGGTACAGCTCTGTCGAAGAACTTCTGGCGGTCAACATTGCCGATTTCTACCTTCTTACTGGGCAACGGGAGGAGCTGATCTGTAAATATGAAAACAGTGGCTCGGCAATCGATTCTGAACTGCAATGGAAACGAAAGGACGGTTCTCCGATCTGGATCCAGTTAACCTCGCAGGCGATAAAGGGGGCAGGCGGCGAGACCGGGTATTTTGAAGGCTTTGTACTCGACATAACCGAACGAAAGAAGGCTGAAGCCTACCTTCACGAAAGCGAAGATCGGTATCGTCAACTCTTTGACCGGAATCTCGCGGGTGTCTATCGATCTACGCTTGACGGACGGGCTCTCGAGTGTAACGACGCCTTTGTAAATATGTACGGGTATGCGTCGAAACAGGAGATGCTTGCGCGCCCGGCATCCGATTTTTATCCATCACCGGCCCACCGCGAGCAGCATCTCGCCGAACTTCACGAGAAACGTGAACTCACCAATTCTGAGATCGAGCAGCGCCGCAAAGACGGCTCGGTCATGTGGTGCATCGAGAATGTCGCGCTGACCCGAGAGGCCGACGGTACGGAGACGATCCACGGCACGATAATCGACATAACGGAGAGGAAAATGGCCGACGAGGAGCTTCGCCGTAGCCGCGAGCAGCTTGCCGGCGTGATCGGCTCCGCGATGGACGCCATCATCAGTATTGACGAGGACCATCGTATATTTCTTTTCAATACCGCTGCCGAAAAGATGTTTTTGATCTCTTCCGCAGAGGCGATCGGAATGCCCTTGGAAAGATTGATACCTGAGCGTTTTCGATTAGGCCACACAGACCACGTAAAACATTTTGGAAGATCGAGCGTGGCAAGCCGGGCTATGGGAAAACCGGGAATGAACGAACTTTTCGGACTTCGTGCGAATGGTGAAGAGTTTCCGATCGAAACATCTATCTCGCGGGCTCAGAACGGTGAAAGGCAGGTTTTCACGGTGATACTCAGAGACATAACTGATAGGAAGCAGGCGGAGGCCGAAGCCCATTGGCGTCTGGATGTGCTCGAAAGCAGTTTGAATGAGATATACATCTTTGATGCGGACACGCTTTTGTTTGATTACGTTAACGAATGTGCCAGGATCAACCTAGGGTATTCGATGGATGTCATGCGCCGGATGACGCCGCTCGATCTTAAGCCTGACTTTACAGAACGTACTTTTAGCGAGTTCATTGCTCCGCTGCGTCTCCACGAAAAACCGAAGATTATTTTTGAGACAGTCCATCGCCGCGCAGATGGCAGCATTTATCCCGTCGAAATTCATCTGCAACTCGTCGATCGGAGCGGAAAGTCGGTCTTTCTGGCCGTCATCAACGACATCACCGACCGAAGGCGTGCTGAGGAAGCTCTGCGTGAAAGCAATGAGAAATTTCGGCAGTTGGCGGACAATATTACAGACGTTTTCTGGATCCGATCGCTCGATCTTCGCAAACTGTATTACATTAGTCCGGCCTATGAGCAGATCTTTGGCCGTTCGGTTGAGAGCATATATGCCGATCCGGATAAGTGGGTTGACTTTATACATCCCGAAGACCGTGAGCAATTGTCGCGGTCGTTTGCCGAACTCACGGAGATTGGATCAGGCCTGGACTTGGAGTATCGTATCGTGCGACCGGACGGGGAAATTCGTTGGGTTCGCGCACGTGGTTTTCCGGTCAGAGACGCCTCGAACACACTGATCCGCTACGCCGGGATCCTAACGGACATAACGGAGCGCAAGGAGCTTGAGGAGCAGTTTCAGCAGTCACAGAAGATGGAAGCCGTCGGACAGCTTGCCGGCGGCGTGGCGCACGATTTCAATAATCTGCTTACCGCGATCACCGGGTATAGCGAACTCGCACTCCGGCGTCTCGGCGCGGCCGACCCTTTACGGCAAAATATCGAGGAGATCAAAAACGCCGGCGATCGAGCCGCCGCGCTTACCAGCCAGCTTCTTGCATTTAGCCGCAAGCAGGTTCTAAACCCGAGAGTGCACAACCTCAACTCGGTGATCTGGAGCATCGAGAGAATGCTCCGTCGAATTATCAGGGAAAGTATCGAGCTGCGGACCTTTTTGGATCCGGATCTCGGAAACATCAAGGCCGATCCGGGACAAATGGAACAGGTGGTTATGAATCTGGTGGTCAATGCCCGCGATGCAATGCCAGGCGGCGGAATGCTGACCATCGAAACTCAAAATTGTTATCTTGAAGACGAGCTTGCGAGTCCGCATGTCACGGCCCAGCCGGGCAAGTATGTAAAAATGATCGTGTCCGATTCAGGAGAAGGAATGGATGAGATCACGGCCCGCCGTATTTTCGAGCCGTTTTTCACCACAAAGGCGACTGGTAAGGGGACAGGACTCGGGCTATCGACAGTCCATGGGATCATAAAACAGTCTGGCGGAAATATCACGGTTCGTAGCAGGATCGGCGTCGGCACCACTTTTGAGGTAATTCTGCCTCGTGTTGACGAGATCGAAGAGAAACCAAAGTGGATCGGTGACAGCCATGAAGACCTTTCGGGTACTGAGACGATCCTCCTCGTGGAAGACGAGGAGGCCGTCCGGAATCTGGCTCGAGATATTCTTGTGAATCACGGCTACAACGTGTTGGAAGCCGCTAGCGGTGCGGCCGCGCTATCGATCTGCGACACTTACTCAGAACCTATTCACATACTTTTGACCGATGTCGTAATGCCCAGAATGAGTGGCACCGAGTTGAAGGACCAGTTTGTGAAATTGCGGCCAGATGCTAAGGTCCTCTTAATGTCGGGGTATACGGATGATCTGACGGTCCAAACAGGCAATTCGGGTTCGGAGACCGCATTTTTAGAGAAACCATTCACGCCCGACCGCCTGGCCCGGAAAGTTCGTGAGGTGTTAAAGGCTTGGATCGATCCATAGTTCATACGAAAAACTGTGGAAGATCTCGAATCAAGCGCGGTGAAGGGTGCGGATATGTCACGGTCAGTCCAAATCTCAAATAGAGACGTCGGAAGCTACTCCACATAGCTTCCGGCGTTATTTTTTTGGAAGCAGTTTGTATTCCCTGCGTTTCCCACACCGCGGGAAAAACCGTTTCCGGTAGAACGCCGACCGGGCGGCCAACGCTCATATTCCATTTCCCGGCAGTGTCAAGCCCGGCAGATCACCGATCTGCAGTAAGTAAAACTTCAAATGCCTCTACCGTGAGCGGTTTGCTAAAGAGATATCCTTGCCATTCGTCACATCTTAGGAGACGGAGAAAATTGAGTTGTTCCTCGGTCTCTACGCCCTCGGCAACTATTCTTAGCCTTAGATTGTGGGCAAGCGTGATAACGGATGTAACCAGCGCCGCGTCGTCAGGATTGGTGGTCACATCGTTAACGAACGATTTGTCGATCTTGAGTACATCGATCGGCAGATGTTTGAGATACCCGAGCGAGGAATGCCCGGTTCCGAAATCGTCGATCGATATCTTGATCCCCATCAGACGCAGTTCCTGCAGGACAGCGACCGCCACATCGATATTGACCATTATCGCGCTTTCTGTGATCTCTAAATTCAGAAATTCCGGATCAAACCCCGTATCCGCGATGATGGCTCGTATTGTTTCAACCAGATCATCCTGTTGAAATTGCCGAACCGAAAGATTGACCGCGAGGTGCAGCGGAAATCCCATATCGTGCCACAGCTTACTCTGAGCACATGCGCTACGCAGTATCCATTCGCCCATCGGCACGATCAGCCCGGTCTCCTCAGCTACGGGAATAAAGTCGAACGGCGGGATCAGGCCAAGTTCCGGATGATTCCACCGGACAAGGGCTTCCATGCCGATCATCGTGCGAGTATTGATGTCAATTTTGGGTTGGTAATGCAGTTCGAGTTCATTGCGTTCGACAGCACCACGCAGGATGTTTTCAAACTCGAGACGTTTCAATACTTTCGCATTGATGTCAGATGTATAAAACTGATAGTCGTTTCCGCCTTGTTTACGTGCATGCGAAAGGGCGGCGCCGGCATTCTTTAGCAGCTCCATGCCGTCACCACCATCGACCGATGAAAGGCTGATGCCTATGCTGACCGATACATACGCTTCCTTTTCATTCACTATGAATGGAGCGGCAAATGAGCCAACTATTCCCTCGGCAAATGTTCGCAGGTCATCAGTGTTCTTTTCGCTCACCAACAACGCAAACTCATCCCCGGCAAACCTCGCCGCTATCTCGCCGTCAGGAGTCAATGCCTTTAGTCGACCCGAAACATCCTTAAGCAGCTGATCTCCGGAGCGGTGGCCAAAGGTGTCTCTCAGTTCCCGAAAATTATCCAGAGACACAAAGAGAACGGCAAGATGATCATTTTCGGTGTGAGAGAGCAACGCTTTGGCTAGTCGCTCTTCAAAAAAGAAGCGGTTCGGTATACCCGTAAGATAATCGTGATAGGCGAGGTAATTAAGCTTTTCCGTCCGTTCCGCCACAAGCTGCTCGAGGTGTTCCTCGTGCTTACGTTTTGAGACTAAGAGGGCAGCGTGCCTAATTGCCCGATCGACGCCCATTTCAACTTGGTCAATATCAAAAGGTTTTTTGATGTAATCAAAGGCTCCGCTTCTGATCGCTTCGATCGGACTGTCGAGATCCAGATTGCCGCTGATCACCATTACAACCGTGTCCGGGGTTGAAGCGGTAACCTTTGCGACGAGCTCGATGCCGCTCATTCCGCCCATATTTATGTCGCTGATCACCAGATCGAACGTCTCGTTTTCCAAATTGGCGAGGGCTTCTTCGGCGGACTCCGCAGTTGTGCAGGTATATCCGTCACACAAAATAGAGTGGAGGAGATTTCTGATAGCCGGGTCGTCGTCGACGATCAATATTCGCGCTTTAGTGGGGTTGGGATTCACGTTTCTCGAATTACAACTACAAGATCCACATCAACAAATAAGCTAACCTTTGTGCATCAGAATAGCCTATAACGAACTTAAAACCTAGTTTTCCGAGATCAAACCGTAATCAATGTCGCATCGATCTAATTCCGGCAACAGGGCCGCAAAACAAGTCGGGTCTATCTTACGCTCCGAGCGCCGCACTTGATCTGCAGTTATTGGCTCGTCAAATATCCCAAGTAAAAACTGAGTGCGATCCTCCGCATCCCGGATAGCTCCAACAGTAAGCTGTCCCCAAACGCGCTCTCCGGTGGACGCCAGGTACCCGTTTTGGAACTGAAACTGCGAACGTCTGCCGCACATAAGGTCGACAAGTGCAAGCTTATCACCCTCGCCCCCTTGCGGAAATATGACCTCTGATAAATATATCCCGCAAAGGTCAGCTTCCGAAGGATCGAACATTCGTCGAAGGGCAGAATTACTGGCCAGTATTCTGCCTGATGGCGAGAATAGTGCCATCCTGGTCGAAGCATTATCAAAAAGTGCAGTTCTCGCAAAATCGTCTTTTATAAAATCCTTAAGGCTGGCGTCGTTCTGGATCACTTCGCGTGAAGTGATAACGACCGCTGATCCAAACTGTGGGTCGGCCATCGGGGTTCCGGTCGACTCTATCAGCCTCCATCCACCATCCTTTTGACGAAACCGACACTCGATCGGTGATGTTTTCCCATTTAGCCAACGAACCGCATCCAGAAATTCCATGAACTCCGGCACATCTGCCGGATGAATCATCTCGGTGAATTTTCTTCCTAGACGCTCTGTAGCTTCTGAGCCGAAAACGCGGCCGGATGATGGGCTTTCAAACAGGATCGTTCCATCCGGATCGAGTACCGTGGTAGCGTCATTGATCTTTCCGCGTGACGCGTCAGATGGATCGGGATCGTTCGGATCCACCATGTCGCGGCAAAGACTAAATAATTCGATCGGATCGACAGGCTTTTGCAGATAGTCGGCCGCCCCGCATCGTAAGCTGTCCGAGACGATCGATGATTGCTTGGAGAGATCTCCGACAAGCAAAACCGGAGTAGCCGCCAGATCAACATCGCTTCGGACGCGGCAGCACAATTGCAGACCATCGATATCCGGAACCGCAAGTTCGCTGATGATCAGTTTGGGAGGGGATGTCCTCGCTTTTTCCAGACTCATATTAATGTTTTTTTCAAAACTAACGCTATAGCCGCGTTGGCGAAGCATGGATGCAGTCAGAGAGAATTGTTCATGACTGTCGCTAATAACTAGAACCGATCTATTTTCATTCATCATTTCATCACCTTTTGGGAACTAACATATGTAGAAACTGTCAGTGCAGGTACTGAGACCGATCGATAGTGGCTTATAGCCCGATGCTAACACCACTTCGGAGTTGCTCAAGTGGTCGCATATCAACCGGTCCGCCGGCCGTCTCGATCAATTGAGTGGTCAAGCATGTTTCGACGACCTGCGGGTCAAATTCGATCCCCGACCGTCTGCGCAACCAGTCTGCGGCTGCCTCACCGGAACGCAGGAGGGCTGGATTTCGGCCACTGCTGATCTCATCAAAGGCATTTGCGACGGCCAGGATACGCGACTGGATGGGAATTCTGTCACCGTCAAGCCCATCGAAAAAGCCGGTGCCATCATAGTGCTCATGCTGAAAGCGGATTATTTCGGCAACATCATTGAGATCTGGAACGTTTGAGATCAGGCGAAGGCCATTTTCGTAGTTATTGCGTGTTACGCGATGCTGCTCGGGCGTTAGAGCGGTTTTGGTAAAGGCCATCTCAAATGGCATTCTCATGTTTGGAACTTCGTGAAGTAATGACGCAAAGGTGAGCTCCTCAACCTGTTCAGTGTCGAGGCCCATGCGGACAGCGATCAGCTTTGCATGGTGAGATGTCCGTCGGCAATGCTCTGCGAGTGCGGAATTCTTATATGAGATCATTTCTCTCATGCCATTTATAAAACCCTCTACCGTCACTTTGAGCCGCTTTTCGAGCCGTTCATTTTCGAGGGACATCAAATGTTGATTTTTGGTTGCGCCATAATGTTCCACGGCTCGATTGACCGTCTGCACCAGATCGGTGTTTACCCATGGTTTGGTGATGTACTTGTAGACGACACTCGAATTGATCGCTTCGACCAGATCGCTAACATCGGTGTAGCCGGTCAATATGATCCTAACAGTATGGGGCCTCAGTTCGGCCGCCTTCTTTAGAAACTCGATCCCGGTCATGCCAGGCATTCGCTGATCGGTAATGATCACCGCAGCGTCGAAAAGGGTCAGAATCTCAAGAGCCTCGACGCCAGATGTGGCAGTTATTATTTCATGGGAGTCGCCGAAAAGCCGCTCAAGCAGTCTCAAATTCGCGAGTTCATCGTCAACGATTAGTATTTTGTTTTTCATAATGATAGTTTTTCATTGTTAGTTGGTGTAGCACGCGATCGATTTTTCTTCCGTAGGAATTGCCGGCTTAAAACCGATCGGCAGCCGAACCGTAAAGATGGTCCCCGATCCCAAGTTCGTTTTCACTGAGATGCTTCCGCCATGGCGCTCTACAATGCTGAATGATATCGAAAGGCCGAGTCCAGTTCCTTCGCCGACCGGCTTTGTCGTGTAGAACGGATCGAATATGCGATCCATATTCTGAACCGCAATGCCGCAGCCTGTATCACCGATCTCGACATAGATGTTGTCCGCGTCATAGCGTGTCGTTATACTCACTTCACCCTTACCCGGGGCGATGGCCTGGGCCGCGTTTACTAGCAAATTCATCCATACCTGATTTAGCTGGCCTGAAAATGCACCGATTCGCGGCAGGTCGGCATACTGACGAATGAGTACGATATTATCGGAAGTGAAATACTGGGATGCCATTCGTATTGTGGCTTCCAGCCCTTCATGGATATCTGTTTCCTTGAATTCGGCCTCGTCCAGCCGGGAGAAAGTCCGAAGATTCTGCGAAATATCGCGAATCCTGTTTGAGCCTTCGCGGCAGTCCTGCACGATCGATTGAATATCGCTAAGGATGGTCGGATATCGTATCTTGGCCTTTTTCTCGGCTATCTCGGCGGAGTTTTCTGCCGACAACTGCAGATCGTCATAGAAATCGAGCAGCTCGATCACGTCTTGAAGGTATTCCCCCAGGATCTCTAGATTTGCATGCACGAAGCCTACGGGATTATTTAATTCATGGGCCACTCCGGCGGCAAGCTGACCTAGCGACGCCATTTTTGCATTATGCACCATCTGTGTTTGCAAGCTTTCAAGCTGAGCTTGTCTGGATAGCAGCTCTAAATTTGATGTTTCGAGTTGAAGTTTGTGCAGTCCGGCGTTCCTGATGAGTTCGCGTCGTTCCAGGGCCCGCTCGACAGTGATCTGTAAGACCTCAGGTTCACATGGCTTGATCAGATAATCGAAGGCCCCCGATCGGATGGCGTCAAGTGCCCTCTGCGGCCGGTCCACTCCAGATACAACGATCACGGCCGTATCCGGAAACTCCTCTCTGACCTTTCGGAGCAGCTCGATCCCCGACATTCCAGGCATAATGACGTCAGTTATAACAACGGCAAACTCGTTCGCCTTTAATTCAAGAAGAGCTTCATCAAACGATCCGGCCTCGCTACATTCAAATTTCGACGATAGGTACGAGCAAAAGGTCTTTCGCACCGTACGCGAATCGTCGACCACCAGGATTCGTTCCTTTTCAGTGTCTGCGTTTACAGGAGTGGCTCCATTAATCAAGGCGCCAATTGGCGTGTATTCCATTTTGAGAGTCTCAAATTGCGGCATTTCATTTAACGCTTCTGAGTTGATTTACTGCAAATCGTAACCTGAGCAAGGGCTCTCAAATAGACGAGCAGTCACAATAGGCACATGCAAGCGCCGAACCGCTGAGGCCACTTCACGTATCTGGTTGATAGTTAGGAGGTTAGCGTCCTGGAGTTCGGCCGGAGAGACGCCGGATAATTCAAGCTGAGGCATTTTGCCTCACCTTTGCACCCTTCGATTCGTAACGATGGGACACAGTTCTAAACTGGGAGGCCTGTAGTATTGGGCGGTGCCTTCGGCGTGGATGTTCTGATTTATGTCCAGATTCTAAAAAATCATGGGCATCTGCGGTGGGCATAAAAAAACATGCCGATTGGCATGCCTTATAACTACTGAGAGATCAAGATGGTACACCCGGCAAGATTCGAACTTGCGACCCTCTGATTCGAAGTCAGATACTCTATCCAGCTGAGCTACGGGTGCACGCTGTGTTTTGATTCTAGGTTGTAGGGCTGCGGTTTGCAAGAGGCACAGCCGGATGTCTTGCTCGTGTCTCTTTAGGGTTATTCGCGGCTAGGTCGTAAATCTAGCCACGAATAACACGAATCGAAACACGAATAGGAAATTACTTGCCCTGTAGTTTCCTTATGTGTTTGACCAACGATACCATCTCGGCGTCAGATAACTTGTCTTTGAAAGCGGGCATTCCATCGTCGGGAAACCCGTCAGCTATGTAGCCTTTTAGTTTGTCATCGCTCTTTGCGGCCATCTTCGCGGTCGTGATGTCCTCGGGATCGATCTTCTTGCCGTCGACCGTAGTCGGGCCGCCTTTGCCACTGTCCTTGTGGCAGGTCATGCAGTGCACAGTATAAAGGTCGGCCGCCATTGCCATTTCGTCCTTTACTACGGCAGTAGCTGACGGAGCGGGCGTTGCCGCATTGGTCGATTTAGTCGTGTTTGCTGTGTTTCCCGCCGGTTGGCCACCCTGCTGAGCACATGATACGAAAAAGATCATTGCAACGGTGATTGTGATCGATATTTTCAGAACCTTCATGTTGGCGATACCTCGATATTTGTTTAGAATTTTCGAAGAGTTTAGCTAATCCACCGTTCACACGCAAATACTATGAGAAAAAGCCTTTTTGTCACCGCCGTCATTCTAATCGCTGCCGCCCAGCTCTTCGCACAGACACCTCCGGCGAAATTTGCCGTTAGCGGAATTACTGCCGAAGTGACCGTTCGTCGTGACGGACGCGGGATACCATTCATCGAAGCGAAGAACGACGCTGATCTGTACTTTGCCCAAGGCTACATCACCGCCAGCGATCGTCTTTGGCAGATGGATCTGATGCGGCGTGTTGCTCGTGGAGAGACCTCTGAGCTTTTTGGCCAACAGGCGCTCGAAGGCGATAAACGCTGGCGGCGGTTTGGTTTCGCGGCTCTGACCGAGACCGCTTCCCGGAACCTCTCTGGTGAAATGCGCATCGCGATGGAGGCTTACGCGAGCGGCGTCAATGCTTATATCGCTACGCTCGATGACAAGACAATGCCGGTTGAGTTTAAGATATTGCAGTACAAACCTCGTTCGTGGACACCGGCCGATTCGCTCGTCATCGGAGCGGTCCTCGCCGACGCTCTGAGCAACACCTGGCAGATGGATCTTCTGCGGCAACAGCTTTCCGGGATATCGAAGGAAAAGTTTGCCGACCTCACCAACCCGGTGACTCCGATCGACGTAGTGCTTTACGGCAAAGACGCGAAGCCGGTGGCAGCACTAGCGGCAGTTAGCACTCAGCCGGTTTCATCTGAAATAGTAGCGTTAGCACACAAAGACGAGGGTCTCCGCAAAGACTCGCTCGAAATGGTTGGCCTTTATGCCGAGGGGCTTGCGGCAAGTAACAATTGGGTCGTTTCAGGCAAGCGGACGGCTGATGGCAAAGCGATGCTCGCGAATGATCCGCATCTTGCCCCGTCTGCGCCCGGCGTTTGGTATCTGGCATCGCTGCAAAGTCCGACGGTGCATGCTGCGGGCGTGTCGATCCCCGGCCTGCCAGCCATTATCATCGGCCACAACGAGAACATCGCGTGGGGCATGACGAACGTCGGGCCTGACGTGCAGGACATTTATCTCGAAACTATCGAGGGCGATCTGGCGAGCGGCACGGCAAAAGTTCGGACGCCGACCGGTTTTGAGGCGCTAAACACGCGAAAAGAAAAGATAAATGTTCGCGTCAATTTGATGAAGCCGGATGTTTCACCGGTCGATCTTGACGTTTACGCGACCCGCAATGGCCCGATAGTGCTGGCCGATGGCGGAAAAAGCTATTCGTTGAAATGGACGGCTCTCGATCCGCAGAATCTCCAGCTTGATAGCTTTTTTAAGATTAACCGTGCGGGGAACTGGCAGGAATTTCAGAACGCACTTAAGAACTACGGCGGCTCAACCCAAAACTTTGTCTATGCTGACGTGAAAGGGAACATTGGCTGGTACGTCTCCGGCCAGATTCCGATCCGCCGCCAAGGTGACGGTTCGCTGCCGTACGACGGAGCGACGACAAATGGTGATTGGATTGGCATGATACCGTTCGAAGAATTGCCGCATTTGTACAACCCGCCGTCCGGTTTTATCGTGACAGCTAACCAGCGCATCGCCGGCACCGACTATAAATACCAGCAGATGACACGAGTGTATGCCTCGCCGCGAGCCCGCAGGATCTATGACTTGCTTTCTGCCAAAAGGCAGGGCATGACGATGGACGATTCCCGCGACATTCAGCATGACGTTTACAACTTGCCGCTGGCATCGCTGGCCAAAGCGATCGTTGCAGACGGTTCTGTTTCGGCAGAAACGACCGCTGTGCTGAAGGATTGGGACGGTAAGATGACTCCAGACAGCCGAGGAGCGGTCCTCGCGTCCGAGATAAGAACCTGTATAGGCAATAAGATCGCTGACGACAATAAACCGGTGCCGGCCTTCCTTATCCAACAGCGTATTTTTGACCTCGTGATCCGTGAACAAACCGCCCGCTGGCTTCCCTCGGCTTACAAGACATACGGCGAGTTTTACAAAGCATGTGACGCAAGTGCGAGGGCCGCGCTCGCCGGTTCGAGAATATATGGCAGCGATCCGGCCGGATGGATCTGGGGCAAGAACTTTATCGCCCGCTTTGCGCATCAACTCGCTGCGGCTCCACTTATCGGAGCCCAGTTCGCAACGCCGAATGTGGCGATCGCGGGCAGCAACTTTACTCCGAATGTCGGCTCGAGCGTCTCGATGCGTCTCATCGCATCGCCCGGTAACTGGGACGCCACGCGTCACGTTATCCCGCTGGGTCAAAGCGGCGATCCGAAGTCAGCGCATTTCAAAGATCAGTTCGACTTCTGGAAAGACGGCACACCAGCGATCTTGCCTTTCTCAAAGGCCGCTGTCGAGAAAGCAACGGTACAGATTGTCGTCATTTCTCCGAAGTAAGCCGCGATGATCTGCGACCGGCAAAGCAGAATTGTCCAGACCTTCGCTATCACCACATCAGAGTATTTTGGGCAATTAGGCATATGAACCCGTGCAAAATATGATACGCGTTACCTTGTCAGGTATTTGGCTTATCGTCCCTCAGCCAGGCCCTTCCAGACTGATTTCCCATCGAAATGTAGCAGGCGTAACCGGCGATCACCAATATCGTGCTGGCAAACAAAACGGTCGAAGAAAAATAGTGCCTTGAAGTATCAATCGTCAGCGTGAAAAAGCTTACATAATAGACCAGGAGCAACGCCCAGACAGCGACAAGCCCAAATCTCATAACGGCGAACCAGCACAGGACATTAAAAACCGACCATACAAACAAAAATTCGTATCTGCCCGCTACATCGCCGTCAATGACGTCCCCAATCGTTTGGAGGGAAAGAAGGAGAAATAAAGCTGTAAATGCTATGGACTTTTTCTTAAATATCAGGAACCCGAGTATCAGCCCTGAAAGGAACCAAAACGCCGCAAAAAGTGAATTCCACATCACCCCCCAAAGTAATCCGACCGAATAGGCAAATCCGTTGAGGGGAAGGTAGTTTCCCGAGGTAATTCCGACAAGGAACAAAGCGGGATCTAATTTAACAACAAGAAACTGAACTCCGATGCTAATAGCCTGAAAGATCGCGAACAGAAAGAATCCGGCAAGGATATCCCTTCCGATCAGCGGATTTCTCAGATCGCCTTTAAGCATACGATTCCAGGAGATGAGCACTTCGGGCCAATACTTTCTCACAAACGGCTCCAGAGCAAGGTAAAATACAGAGGTGATCAAAGCAAAATTGAGCGCACTCGGGGCAATGCTTGTGATCGTATTATTCATCAAACCGAAAAGCGACAAATGATCGGAAACTATGAAAGAGGAGAGAAAATTCAATAGGAACACAAAAAATGCAAGTTTTACCGCTCCGGAAAGATCTGTGCGCCCCTTTTTCCAATTGAAGTAAGCCAGAAATATGGCCCCCAGGAAAATTGTCAAGGTCATCACGGCCGAAAGGATCATATACCAGGAAGAACCGGTTGCGTTCCCCGCGGGCCCGGCGGCGGCGGACGGCTCTTTCCAAACGGGAACCGCTCTGAATTCAACCAGTTTTCCGTTTAGGGCGGCAGCTCGAACCCTCAGAGGAATATCCGGATAATCGCTAAGCGTCCCTTTCCATTCATGGATTTCATCCGCAAACAGCGTCGGATTCAACTCCGGACTGACCTCTTCAAACTTTGCTTGATCCAGTCCGGCCTCATTAAAAACTTTTTGCCAATCCGGCTTTTCGGTTGATGCTTCTTCAGGAACCCGGGCCGGCGGCACCGCTTTGAACTGGATAAGGCGTCCCTTTACATCGAGCATTACGTTTATCATCCCGGGCTCGGTTATGGGAGGATCGTTAGGGCCGATAATGTTGGAACCGTTGATCGGATCGAGCGTGGTCGGAGACTCGCGGTAAAAGAAGTAATAGTGAAAAGGCTGTCCTTTTTCGATCCTTTTCCACCATTCACTCGGATTCGCCTGCGTCTTTGCATATTCTTTATAGACCGGGTCGGGCAGGATCTTATGATCCGAATCCGCCGGCCGATCTGTGTATCCAAAACCCCTGACGATCGTTCGAGCCCTCTCCGCCAACGCTTCCGGCGATCTTTCAAAAGGCGTCAGGCCGCTGTCCGCATAGGTTGAGACGATGTAAATAGTCAGCCCGAAAACGGCCATGACAAAGGCAAACATCCCGAGTGCCATCCATGGCTTGAGAACACCCTCAACCGGAGCCGCCGCGACCATGTCGGGGGTCGGTGTCTCTCCTGCCTCGAGAGCGACCTGCAGTGGATTGCCACCCGGCAGCGACATCGCCACGCTCAATGCAGAATCGGGGCGGTCCTTCGGGTCTTTTTCCAGGCACCGGTCGATAATCTTCTCGACCAGCGGATCGATCCCAGCGACGATCTCTGAAGGGTGTTTCGGGCTGGTCGTCGCGTGTTTTACGCGAAGCTCCTGGACCGATTCGCCCTCGTAAGCTTGCTTCCCGGTGAAGATCTCATACAGCAACAAGCCTAGGGAATAGATGTCGCTCTGTTTGGTAAGTTCCTTGCCGTCGGCCTGTTCGGGTGACATATAGGCAGGCGTCCCGACCCTCGATTCCACGCCTTGAACTTCTGCTTCGAGCCCGGCAATACCAAAATCGGTGATCCGCGCCTCGCCCTTTGAATCGATGATGATATTTGCCGGTTTGAGATCGCGGTGGAGTATCCCCGCCTTGTGTATCGCCGCGAGCCCCATCGAGATCTGGCGTGAGATCTCAACAGCGCGGTCAGACGAAAACCTTCCGATACGTTTGAGTAGAATCGACAGATCGTCTCCGTCAATGTACTCCATCGTCAGGTAATAGAGCCCGTCGGTCTCACCGATGTCGAACACTCGGCAAACATTTCGGTGCGAAACCTGTCGTGCGTTACGCACCTCGCCGCGAAACCGTCTGAGCAGTTCCTCGTTCTTAGCCACTTCTTCAGGAAGGAACTTGAGAGCGACGGTTTGTTCGAGTTCGAGGTCCTCGGCCTTATAAACCTCGCCCATCCCGCCCTTGCCAATGAGACCGACGATGCGGTACCTGCCAGCGAGAACGGTCCCCGAAACGAATTGGCCCGAAACGCCGGTGGTCGTCGTCACGGGCGTATCGGGTCGTTTTAGTGGCGTCTCGAGCTTTGTCGGAGTTTCGGCAGACGGGTCGGGAGGCAGTAACGCGGTCTCTGCGTCCAGGCTGACGCCGCAAGCTGGACACAACCGGTCCTTTGACGAAAGCACAGCAGAGCATTTTGGGCATTTAACCATAGATTCCTCCAATACAAACAGCACCCCCTCGCTCAACCCGTTAGTTCATCGATAGACCTGCCGGCGAACAACTTCTGATCTTATCCCGGCGATCCTTATCCACTATCTGTTTTCCTCTTCCAAAAATCCCTTGCCGAAAATGGGTTGTCCGGCCAGCGAGATGTAAAAGGCATAGACGGCCAGAGCAAACATGATCACGAATACCAGAGCCGTCGGCGGAAAATAAAAACTGCCCGTGTTGACCGTAAAAGCAAACTCATCGTTCATCTCCACGCATACTAACAGAGCAAAGGTGGCGACAACTCCGAACCTCGCCACACAACTGAGAAGCAAAATATTTCCGATAATCGAGGTAATAAATAAAGTTACGGTGACTTCGCCGGACGTGAACCCGATCACCCACGCGAATGATGGTACGATGATCGCAACTGCCACCGCGATCCATTTCTTCCTGAAGATCAGCAGAAATATCAGGAAAAGGAAAAATAGCCAAAATAACAGAAAAGTATCCTGAGCCATCGCCATTATTAAGAAATTGCTGAGAGCCGACGTTACTCCGTTGAGGAAACTTACACTCCTCAATGTGGTGACCAGGGGTAAGATCGCGTTCGGGTTCTGATACATCTCAAGATAGCCCACGCCGTATTCCAAGGCAGCCATACAAGCTCCCAGAAAGAGCCCGATCAGGATATCCCGTCCGATCGAAGGGTTGCGAAAGTCTCCGGCGACCAAACGGTTCCATGAGATCAGCGTCTCCGGACAGCGTTTTCTGATCAACGGTTCGAACGCCAGGTAATAGATCAACAGCAAAAAAGGGGTAAATAAGGCGACGCCAAGTTGTGCAGCATATCTTGCGAGCTTGGCCTGAAAACCCGCGACGCTGTCAGACCCGATGATCAAAGCGAAAAATCCGACTAGAAAACAAATAATTGCAAGCTTGACGGCTCCCTTCAGATCGACGCGTCCGTTTTTTATGTTGTACCGGATCAGCAGAAGGGCTCCTAAAATCGGCAAATACAAAAAACCATAAAAGATGATCACGCCATATTGAGTGTCGGCTTTGGCCTCGGTCTGCCCCTGATCTCCAACAGCCGGCTGCTGCCACGGCGGTATGATCTTGAATTCGACCGTTTTCCATTTAACGCCGCACCGCTGATCTGAACCGGGATGTCCGGATGATCAGCCAAAGTTCCCTCCCACAGGCGGTTCTCATCAGACCGGATCATCGGGAGCCGCTTCGGTTCGGTCTCTTTGAACTTTCTAATATCGAGGCCGGCTTCGGCGAAGACTTTTTCCCAGTCGGTCTGACCGGCGTTCTCCGCCGGCCCGATCTCGGATGTAGGGATCGCCGCAAACTCGAACAAACGACCGGTGGTATCGAGATTGACATTTATCATTCCCGGTTCGGTCAACGGCGGATCATTATCCCGGATGTTTCCCGACGGATTCTGTGGAACAAGTTCCTTCGGCGACTGGCGGTAACGGGCAAAATAAAAAAACGGATAACCGGAGCGGATCTTTTCCCACCACTGACGCGGATTTTCCTGTTTTTTGGCGAAGTTCTGGAATTCAGAGGACTGCACAAATTTCAGATCTGCATCCGCCGGCGCCGTTGTATAGCCAAAATTCTTGACGATCGTCCGGGCTCGTTCCGCAAGGACCTCGGGTGGTTTCTCTAGCGGCGAAAGCCCGTTCGGCTGAGAAGTCGATGCCATGTAAATCATTAGCGTAAAAAGCGCCACAAAACCAACCAGAAGCCCGAGAGCAGCGATCGGTTTCAGAGACCCTTTGGTCGGAGCCGCGGCAACCATTTCCGGGGTCGGCGTTTCTCCTGCCTCAAGAGCGACCTGCAGCGGATCGCCGCCGGGCAGCGACATAGCCACCCTCAGGGCCGAGTCCGGGCGGTCCTTCGGGTTCTTTTCCAAACATCGGCTGATCAGCTTTTCGACCAGCGGATCGATGCCGGCGACGATCTCCGACGGGTTCTTTGGCGTGGTCGTCGCGTGCTTTACGCGAAGCTCGTGAACCGATTCGCCCTCGTAAGCCTGTTTTCCGGTAAAGATCTCATACAGCAACAAGCCCAAGGAATAGATGTCGCTCTGTTTGGTAAGTTCCTTGCCGTCAGCTTGTTCGGGTGACATGTAGGCAGGCGTTCCGACCCGTGACTCTCCTCCCTGTACTTCGGTTTCGAGACCGGCTATACCGAAGTCCGTGATACGCGCCTCACCCTTCGAATCAATGATGATATTGGCTGGTTTGAGGTCGCGGTGAAGTATCCCGGCCTTATGTATAGCAGCAAGACCCATACAGATCTGCCTCGATACCTCAACAGCACGGTCCGATGGGAATCGACCTACTCGTCTGAGCAGCAGCGACAGATCGTCGCCGTCGATGTATTCCATCGTCAGGTAATACAGCCCCTCGATCTCGCCGATGTCGAACACGCGGCAAACATTCGGATGAGAGACCTTTCGGGCGTTCCGGACCTCGCCGCGAAACCTCTTTAGCAGTTCTTCGTTCCTCGAAAACGATTCAGGCAGGAATTTGAGCGCGACGGTTTGTTCGAGTTCGAGGTCCTCGGCCTTATAGACCTCGCCCATCCCGCCCTTGCCAATGAGACCGACGATGCGGTACCGGCCCGCGAGCGCTGTGCCCGCGACAAAATCACCCTTCGGGGAACCGGTAGTAGTGTTGCCCTTGATCTCGGTCTTGTTCTCGCTACCGGAACTTTCGATCTTGGTCTCGCCTTCCATATTGCGGCCCAAAAGAAGCATTTCAGTGCAGGTAAGTACCTTCAAGCCCAAAGCCTGAAGACCATCACTATTTCGGGATGGCAGAGAGTATAACACGGAGTCTGTGCCAGCCAAATCAACACGGTAACCGGACAAATGTGATCAGCGGGCTACCGGGAGAGAATCCGGCTGGGTGGCCGGACAAGTCCATAACTCACGACGCTCCGCGAAGTCTTCCCTTGCGACCTAACCCAAAATCCGGAGCACGGCAGAAGCAGAACGCCAACGACTACTGCCACCGCGAGAAAGCGCTTGCCTCTAATTGGTACTCGCGCTAGTATGTTGCATAGATAGTACGTTGTGTATTACAAAGTATGTGAAAAAGTTTTTTGCGAAAAACCAGGATAGGGCCATGAATAATGGTGTAAATCTTTGTGGCAGAACAGGTTGAGCGTTCCTTGTGTCTGTGGGACACCGTTGGGACACCGTTGGGACAGCGTGGGACAGGCAATATGTCGTTCCTAGGAGTTTAATAGATATGGAAAGGAGAAGCGGAAGGAAAGTCGTTGCTATTTCGATGCCGCAATCGACGTATGACGCGACGGTAAAACGGCTGCGGGCGAACCGATACGGCTCGATGAGCGAATACATTCGTGACCTGATCAGAAAGGACGAATGGGCTGAGTTTGTGGTGAGATACAAGAACGATCCTTTGGAGCGACAGCGGGTCGATGAAACTACCGCTCGAGAATGGTCATGTCGTGATCTGTGATGCGTTTACTGACTATTTTGACCGTTCGGTCGGGCAGAGCGGTCGAGAAAATCGCTGAGGATTATTGCGGCCGCTTCGCTATCGACGAGTTGACGAGATCCTTTTAAACCAACGCCACGGCCCCAGAGGCGTGACTTGGCTTCGTATGACGTGACACGCTCGTCCTGAAGGTAGACCGGAACATCAAGTGATAGTGCGAACTTGCGGTGCCAATCGCGTGATATCCGTGACATTTCGCTTTCAGAGCCGTCCGATTCTAGCGGCAAACCAATTACGAGAGCGACGGCATCATATTCGGAGACGATCTGTTTGACAATTGAAAGGAGCTGTTTCCAGCTGGTCCGATGGATAACATCGAGCGGGCGTGTCGTAACACGAAGCTCATCGCAAACGGCCACGCCGCAGCGTTTTGTGCCTGGATCGATGGCGAGAATGCGACCTATAGCTGGTACAGGAAAAACATCTGCAAGTTCGGTGGAATTAGCTGTTTCTTTTTGTTGCACGTAGGTCAGCGTTTAAGGGATAATCGTTTTCGTAACAGTGGTTAAACAAATGGACGGCGGCGTCCGTATTAGACACGTTTAGGATTACCACAAGAGGTCATTATATGTCATTTCGCGGAAAGCTTTGGGTACTTGTTATTTCGGGTGCGATCGCTGCATACGCCGTCGTGGGCGGCTTGCCGTTTGTCGGTAATCTGTTATCGACATCGGCCCAGCAGCCGGTCAACGATGCGACTGCACAGCTAAAGATCGTCGAATCTGTGCTCCAACATATCCAGAATGATTACGTTGACGAGCCAAACATGGAAAAAGTTCGTCTCGGAGCCCTTCGTGGCCTCGCGGGCGGCCTCGATCCGTACTCGGCATATTTGACGCCGGAACAGGTAAAGGCTTTTGAAGCGAATAAAACGGCTGCAAAAGTAGGGATCGGTGCGGAATTCTCGCAGGTCTCGGGTTATCTCTATGTGGTCTCGGCTCTCAAAGGTTCGCCGGCGGATAAGGCGGGTATTAAATCGGGCGATGTCATCGAATATATCGACGGCAAGGCGACCCGCGATATTTCGCTGTACGAAGCACGACTGCTTATCAACGGCGATGTTGGCAGCACGACGAGCTTGCGTGTTCTTCGCTCGGGCGAGAAACCGCAGACGATTAAGATAGTACGCGGAGCATACAAAGTTCCACCAGCAGAATCACGTGTTGAGACCGGAAAGGTCGGAGTGGTCAAGGTTTATAGCCTTGAGGATGGCAGTGCTGCCGACATTAAGACACAGGTTGCCAACCTTACAAAACAAGGCGTGCAAAAGATCGTGCTCGATCTCCGTGGCGTTGCCGCAGGAACGATCACAGAAGGTGTTGCGGCTGCTAATCTATTTATTAAAGATGGCGACATCGCTAAGATAATCGGTCGTGAGAGCAAAGTCATAACGACATTTTCGGCCGATCCCGCTAAAGCAGTCTTTGACGGTAGCCTCGCCGTGTTGACTGACCTGGGGACTGCTGGTGCAGCGGAGGTTGTCGCGGCCGCTGTGCTTGAAAGAAAACGCGGTGAAGTGATCGGTGAACGGAGTTTTGGTGCAGGAACCGAACAGAAGCTTTTCACCATGAGCAATGGCGGCGGATATTTGTTGACGGTCGCAAAATGGGCGTCGCCTAACGGAACGCCGTTTCTTGGCGAAGAACGTCCGACTACTGGCGTTAAGCCATCTATCGAGGTGAAACGCCCCGACACGCCGGAGCCCCTGGATATCGACAGCCTGAACGATCAGGACGGCCCGAATCCTCAGCCGACCGCTACGCCGACGCCGAAACCGGTTCAGCCAAAGGTCGTCGAGGATATTCAGTTGAAAAAGGCGATCGAGGTCTTGTCAGGCATTGCGGCTAAGGCGGCGGCGTAATTGGTAGCTCAACCAGATGAATTGGCCGGGTGGCATGGCCCGGCTTTTTCATTTTCTGGAACTTGTTGTTAGAAAGCCGGAACGCTGTTAAAATCAGAAATCAATGACCCAGAGTGAATTCACGATCCGTCCGCTTGCCGAGAGCGATCTTGCCGAATGGTTACGTCTGCGTCAATTGCTTTGGGATGGCTCCGGCGAGGAAGATCAAAAGTCCGAGATGGTTGATATTATAGAGGATCCCGATTCGCAGTTTGTAGCGGTCGCGGATAGTGGTGATGGGCGGCTTGTCGGGTTTCTTGAGGCGAGTATTCGCTCGCATGTTGAAGATTGCGAGACAGAGAATGTCGGTTATCTCGAGGGTTGGTTTGTCGAGGAGAGCAGTCGGCAAAAGGGCATTGGTGGACGGCTCGTTGATCTGGCGGAACAATGGGCGCGGCAACACGGATGTACCGAAATGGCATCCGATGCTGAGATGGGTAATTTGGTGAGCCAACAGACGCATTCCAAACTCGGCTATGTCGAAACCTCACGGCTTGTGCATTTTAGGAAGGAATTAGGATAGGTGAAGTTATCATTCCTCACACTGTTTCTGCACTCAACGCTCTTGTTGTCGATCGGTGTTTTGTCGGTTTACACCCAATCTAACGATCAGAATTTTCCCACGCCGATCACATCGAATGAGATCAATGGCCTGATCAAGGCGCGTGATATTGGTGACGGCCGGCTGACGCGCTATTTCTATGCTTTTGACGGCGGGCAAGGCGATATCTTTATCAACGTCGTTACGAAGAATTTTGCCGGGGATATCGATGTCTTTACGGCTGAGTCGTTGAGGCCTTTGACAAAGATGGTCATCTATCCGGATTCGACTGTTGTAGAAACAGGGCGGCTGATATATATGCGAAGGAGCGAAAGGCTGATCTTACGGATCGAAGGGCGCTCGCCAAATGACGACCCCGCAACATTCCGGATCAAATTTGGCGGCAGTTTTGTTGCACTTGCAGCGGAAAAAGGTGTCGAGGCTCCGACGATCAAAGATGCCGGTGAAAATGAAACCGGAATTCGGGTAAATTCTGTCGGCACGATCATCGAAGTCATTCCAAAGGCAAAACCGCCCATAGCCGCGGTTGAAACAAAACCCTCACGGACAGTATCAGTCGCTAAAGAAACACCGGCAGGCACTAAAACCGTCGGGCAAAAGTCTGACCCAAAAACCCCGGTTGTTGTCGTTACCGAAGCTCCAGAAGTCAAGACCGTTTTTGGCGGAAGAAATCCTATTTCCGGAAAATCGGTGGAAACCGTCGCCAAACCGGCCGAACCAAAAGCCAAAACAACTACGGCCAGGACGGCAAAGACAAACACATCGGCGCGACCGACAAAGCCAACAAAACCGACCGATCCTCCGGCCGAGAAGAAGCCCGATCCGCTCGCGAGTATACGCCTTATCGTTCAACTAAAGACAGGCGAGACGATCGAACGTCCAATGAATGAGGTGCTCAAGTTCAGCGTCGATAAAGGTGTGCTGACCGTTATTCAGAAAGACGGTAAGATCAGCAAATACTCGATATTCGATGTGGCGAAGGTTACGATCGAATGATCTTGCCTAAGCGTAACTGTGGAGGCCGCGCAGCAGATAGCTTACACCCAAGTAGGTAAAGATCACCAGCAAGAAGCCAAGTATCGCAAAGTACGCCGAACTGCGCCCTTTCCAGCCGCGTGCGATGCGGGTGTGCAAAAACGCGGCGTACGTGAGCCACGCCACTAGAGCGCCGGTTTCCTTCGAATCAAAGCCCCATGGCCTGCCCCACGATTCATTTGCCCAGATCGCTCCAGTGATCAGCAGCATTGCCAGCCCGGCAAATGCAAGACAGGCCGTTTTGTACATCAGGCTGTCGAGCGAATCGAGACTCGGCAAACGGTCAATGATAGTTTCGGTGCGAAAAGCGAATAAGATCACAAAGAATGTGCCGACGAGCGCAGTGATCAGAGCCGCTACCTCGACCGGATTTGTGTTTAGGCTCATGAACATCTTGTCGCCATTCGCCTGAATGTAGGCCCGCCCCATCTGCTCGTGCTCCTTCGGGGTCATTCGCTGAAGCTCGGCAACGGTCAGATTCTGGTTCTCAGCCATTGCCATGCCTGCCGTGACATATTGACTCGTATCGGCCGCAAGCTGGGCCTGCAGACGCGTTTGCACGTCGGTGCCCGTCCTGATCCCATAGATCACGAGGCCCAGCGATACGATCTGCGCCGCGAGGGCTGCTTTAAGAAGGTAGTGGCCGATCGTGCGTGCCTTTTCATTTTGTTGATAGAGATAAAGCACAAACGAAACGATCACCGCTAAGAGTATAAGGCCGGTAATTGCCAGTGCCGGCCCGGCAAAAGGAAGTTCGAGGCGGAACGGAGCGGAGAACGGCTTCTTGCCGATCTCGTTCGGCACAAACAGGCCCGCACGATACACAAATTCCGTAAAGACCGACCATTTGCTGATCGTAGCCAAAACGGAGATCGCAAAGATGCTTGACCAGATGGCCATCGCCTCTACCTTGAGCCGATCCTTGAGCAAGTAGATAACAGCGACTCCAAAGCAAACAAGGGCGACACCGTAACTAAGGCTGGCAACTCCCACATGGATCGGCCGCCAATAGGAATCGAGAACCGGCGGCAGATCGATGAATTCGCCCCCGATAAAACGCGCTAAAACGAGGATCAACGCAGCAAGCGGCAGCGTGAAGGCACTCAGAATGCGGAAACTGGGACGACGAACAAAGAGAAGCGTTGCTATGCCTGCACCAAAAGCAAATGCGAGGCTAAGGTCATAAAGATTCGCAAAAGGTACGTACCGAAACACCCACGGCGTTTCCATATTGCCGCTTGAGCGCATTAGGGCGATCTCGTGTTCGTATGCGGCGACCCATCGCACAAGCCAACTCGATAAGTTAAAGAATACACCGAGCGCAGCTCCAAAGAAGCCTATCCTTTCCGCCATTGATGACGGCGCGTAAAGGTTTGTCAATTGGAAAAGTGCAGCGAGGAGATAAGCTGCGAGGGCGAGCATCATCAACGCTTCGTTGGTGATGAAGGCACTCCCCATCTGAATTCTCAGGCCTAGCATCGCGAATGAGCCGACGATCACCATTATCGCGGGCAGATACGATTGCCATGTAACTCGATTTTCAAGTCTGTCTAATTCTTCCATGATTGATTAGCCTCGCTATTTACCTCTGATCGCATCAGAGATCCTCTTAAACTTGTCGGAGAATGCGGCGTGATTTCGGTTTGCCTCGCCGGCAAGTACAACCTCGGTCTTGCCGTCTTCGGTTTCGGAGATCTCTGCCCAGACCCGTTTATGAGATAGAAAGAAAACGAATCCCAATGCTCCGATCAGTCCAAAACCGCCAATATACCAGGCTATGAATGCAGCCTCGAACGGATCGTATTTTATCGACAACACATGGGCAAGCGGTGATTTTTCAAATTCTACCAGGCGCCACTTGTAACCGGCCTTCGGAGCACCGACCGGAATGTTATCAGCCAGCTTTTGAGCGAAAGCGAATACTCGGATGCGCTCGCCTTGAGGCGGCGTTACGTTCAATATCGCGACGGGATTGTTGTAATCGCCGCTACGTGTATCGGGTTGGCCATCCGATCCGAACGTGAAATCCGGCATAAACTCATCATACTCGACCGTTGTTCCGTCCGGCAGTTTTTCGATCCCGTTACGGGCGATCTTAACACGCGTCGGTTCGCCGCCATTCTGCGGCGTCATCTCTAGCGTGACCTCGCGGGCGTTACCGATGGGAATTGTCTGTGCCTGGAAAAACCGATATCCACGATAGCTGACCGGACGATTCATACTGACATCGGCGATCAACTCACCATATTGAGGATCGTTGATCTTCATCTGCGTCCGCCAGTCGAGCGTATTCGTGACGTCGATCGAGCCTTTGCTATCAATAAGTCTCTGCTGAATGTCGGTGCATTCAATCGAGAAAGGCAGTTTCACACTGAATTTCTCTTTCTTGTCCAAATTGTACTGGATCAACTGAATTTCATCGGTAACGCCGCCGGGTAACATTCTAACGTCAGCATCGAAACCAGTGGTAAGCGCGACGAAATGGCCAAGGAACAGCGTTAGAAGAAACACATGAACGATGTATGCTCCAAGCCGATTGATCCTGCCATTTTCCCCAAAAACGTAGGTCCTATCGCCATCTATTGTGGTTGTAGTCTTCAGACCATTGGCGGCAAAGTGCTTTTCCATCAGTGCTGCGGCTTCAGCTTTCGAAGTTTCGCCCAGATTCAAGATCTCATTCTCTGGTCGCGCAAGGAGCCAACCGCGCGTGCCTTTGACCTTAGGCTTGGCAATATAGCTCCAGGCCGACGGAAAGCGGTCGATCGACGCGAGAATAATATTGAGCGAAAGAAAGAGTAGAGCAAGCAGGTAATACCAGCTGTGATAGACATCGAAAAGTCCGAGCGAGCCAAGAAGCAACCGGGTGGACGGCATCAGAGACACGTACCACGCATCAAACCCATCCACATTTTGCTGGACGATGAGCATTCCAGCCATTGATAGCAGAACCAGAATGCAAAGTGTGACCACGCCGACGCGGACGCCGCTGATCGCGTCAAGAATTCTGTTTAGGATCGGTGCCGTTGGTCGCGACGTCGATGTGGTTTTGATTGATTGTTCTGACGCTGACATCTTCAACTGAAAGAATAGCTCAGGCCTTGCCATTTGTCACTTTTTCGAAAATAAGTTCACCTTTTAGCAAATAGCAAGGAGCGTAATCCATTCAAACTTTGAAATACCATATTTAGACGCTATTCTACACTTTACGGTTTCATATTGACTTTGAAGTAAATGGCCACGATCAGCATACAGCAATCAAAGGTAATGGGGCTTCGCGATAAGTTTGCGGCCTACATCGAGTTGACCAAACCGCGGATCGCGATCCTGCTGGTGCTTACGTCGGCCGCCGGATTCTATCTGGCGAGTAATACGGGCGCCTTTCATTTCGAACTCTTTGTCCATTCGATGCTGGCGATTACGCTGCTTGCCTTTGGAGTAGCCGCGCTTAACCAGTTTTGGGAGCGCGATCTCGACGTTTTAATGAAACGAACCGAGACGCGGCCTTTGCCGACGAGTCGCGTAACCGCGACCGAGGCTCTGGTATTTGGTTTAGTACAATGCATTGCGGCGGAGATATATCTGCTGGCGGCGGTTAATCTACTAACCGCGTTTCTCGGCCTGATCGTTATCGTCGGGTACGTGCTGGTCTATACTCCGCTCAAGACACGAACGTCTGCCTCTACAGCGATCGGTGCTTTGCCCGGGGCTTTGCCGCCGCTGATGGGCTGGACCGCGGCGGCCAATGATATAACCATCGCAGCGTGGGCTTTGTTTGCAATGCAGTTCCTCTGGCAGTTTCCGCATTTTATGGCAATTGCGTGGATGTACCGCGAGGAATATGCCAAAGCTGGAATTCTGATGCTGCCCGTCGTAGAACCGGAAGGGAAGATAACAGCGAGGCAGATCGTGATGTTTTCGATCATGCTGCTGCCGGTCAGCCTTGCTCCGTTCTTTTTCGGATTGAGCGGGTATTTCTTTCTTGGCGGTGCGAGCATACTTGGCGTGTGGATGCTCTGGGCGAGCATTCGTGCCGCACGATCGAAGACCAACGAACAGGCCAGGAAATTATTGCTCGTTTCGGTACTTTACCTCCCGCTGCTTTTCATCTTGATGGTTGCTGACAAACGCTGATATGGACGTCGGAACGCTCGACATAATCGAAGACCCAACCGAACCTGTCAAGAAACGTACCAGCCGAACAGGCGGATCCAATACGCCGGGCGGTGGTGGAGGTGACGATCCCGGCGGCGGTGATAGTGGTAAACAGCCCAAAGACAACATTTTTCCCGATGCCGAACGATTCAAGCCGGGCATCTCCCGCATTTTTACCGGCTTTCTATTGTTGGTTGTGTTGATGACCTTTGGCGGGCTTATCGCAGCTTACATCGTTATCGCAACAAATAATGTAGCGGAATGGCGGCCTTTCGATCTGCCGGTACAGGTCTGGATCAGTACGGTGATCATTCTGATGAGCAGCGTGGCATATCACCTCGGCAAAACTGCTGTCGACCGTAACGATACGGCTTCGGCTAAGAAATGGCTTGTTATTACAACCGTTTTTGGTGCTGCATTTATCTCATCGCAGATACTCGCCTGGTTTGCACTAGTCGCACGGGGCTTGTACATGGCCGGCAATCCGTACGCCGGATTCTTTTATATTATGACGGCCGTGCATGCGGTTCATGTTCTGGGTGGAATTACGGCTCTCGGAGCGGTTCTACTCCGTTCGTGGTACTCAACGGAACGCCTCGATGAGATCGAGCGTCGCAGGACGGTCGCCCATGTCGTCGGCTGGTACTGGCATTTTATGGGTGTGATCTGGATCGTGCTGTTTGTGCTGCTCGGTTTTTGGAAATAGATGGAATTCCTCAAAATATTTCCGCATCTCAACGCCTCGCTTAATGCCCTCAGCGGTATTTTTCTTATTACCGGCTTTTTTTTCATAATGCGCCGGCGAATCGCCGCCCATCGGATGTGCATGCTGGCGGCGAGCACGGTATCGGCGATCTTTCTGGTCGGATACGTGACTCATCACGCGATCCGCACATATTATTTTGGCCTCGGCCCGACAAAATTTACCGGCGAAGGCCTTATCCGTCCCGTTTATTACACGATCCTGACCTCGCACACGATACTTGCGGCGTTGATCGGGCCGTTCGTTATCCTCACGCTCCGACGCGGCCTGAAAGGCCGGTATGACTCGCACAAAAGGATCGCGAGGCTTGTTTTTCCGGCATGGCTCTACGTTTCGGTGACCGGTGTGATCGTGTATCTTCTGCTTTATCAAATATATCCGGCCAGCTAGGCAAACTTTTTTCATTTTAGTGCGTCTAACGTATTGAAATAGAGCGGCAATGTTGCTACTATTTGGATGTTGAAAAGTTGATCACCGAAGTCGCATGACGTGGAGCGACACGGGGGAACCAAATTTAGCGTTTTTCACGCTAAAACGGGGCGAATCGTCTACAGAGATGAAGGGATACTCTTTCGTTCCTAGCCCGGCAGCTAACCTCGTAGGTGTGGCAAAGGAGTTACAGCAGGAGATTAAGCCCGAATAAGGCGCGATTTTTCTAAGTGCTTCGCCTTTCTGCTCTTTCAACGTTTGAAGCAGACATCCGGTCTTCTCAAAGAGGAAAGTTCCGCCAGCGATGGCGGAACTTTTTTTGGGCTCGCGCGGTTTTTTCCGAATATATCCTCCAAAGAAATGATTATCGATCTGCTCCAAGTATCCGGATCGTATCGCAGTTTCGCTATTCCTTGAAAGAACAAGTTCTCGTACTTGACAGGCTTCCGACAGGCATCAGACCATAAAGGGGTTATTTCGGTTGGAATCGCTTTAGCTCTTGCGTCGGGTTTGGTTTTTATGTTCCGTGTATTTAAGAGATCGCTTTCTTTGATTGGCGCTTCACTATTTTTTCGAGTGCTTATCGGCGCGGCGGTTGCGGTGAGTGGTTTTTTTGCGATACCGGCGGTGGTCGAACGTCTGAATACACCGACTCCTGAAGCGGCAAAGCCAAGCGCTCCGCCAACATCCCCATTGGTCGGGAATGTGCCGAAAGATGGTCGTTTGCCCGAAGTATTTGGCGAGACAGCCAAGCTCACATCGGCAGATGCGGCTTCGGGCGACCAGTTTGGCTTTGCGGTGGCGGCGAGTGGTGATTCGGCGATCGTTGGAGCGGCGCGGGATGACAATTACACCGCGTCGGCATTCGTTTTTATTCGCAACAGTGGTGTTTGGTCGCAGCAACAGAAATTGACCGGCACGGACAGCATCGCCGAAGATAATTTTGGCTGGAGTGTGGGACTTAACAGCAACACTGCGGTGGTCGGCGCTAATCTCGATGATGGCCCTGCAACGGATCAGGGCTCGGCATATATCTTTACACGCAACGGCTCGATCTGGACACAGCAGCAGAAACTTACGGCGGCTGACGCGGCGGCGGACGATCAATTTGGGATCAGTGTCAGTGTCAGCGGCGATACGGCGGTGGTCGGAGCGTTTGGCGATGATAGCTTTCGCGGTTCGGCGTATGTCTTTACGCGAACCGCTGGCGTTTGGGCGCAGCAGCAGAAATTGACTGCCGTGGACGGATCTGCGGGTGACGAATTTGGCTGGAGCGTCGCGATTGATGGCGAAACTGCCATCGTCGGTGCGCCTTCGGATGACGGTTCTCGTGGTTCGGCCTATGTATTTCGGCGCAACGGCTCGGTTTGGACGCAGGAACTGAAGCTCACCGCCGCGGACGGTTCGACGTTTGACCAGTTTGGCTATAGCGTCGCGATCAGCGGCGATTCGGTTGTCGCCGGAGCGGTTATCGACGAGACGGGCGGAGCTTTGGCGGGATCTGCATATGTATTTGCACGAAGCGGGGTGACTTGGTCTCAGCAACAGAAGTTGACCGCTTCGGACGCGGCGGCGAGTGATAATTTTGGAACCAGCGTCGCCATCAACGGCGAAACTGCTCTTGTAGGTGCAAACAACGACGATATCACAACAGCCAGCGATCGGGGGTCGGCGTATGTATTCACACGCAGCGGCGCGACGTGGACGCAGACCGAGAAGCTGACTGCATCGGACGGTTCGGCAAGCGATAATTTTGGCGGCAGCGTGGCTCTGGGCGGTGATTTCGCTGTGGTTGGTGGTTATCTCGACGACGGAACAGCCGGTCAAGATCAGGGCTCGGCCTACATTTTTACAAGTACCGGACAAGGAACACCGACGCCGACAGCTACATCAACACCGACGCCAACGGCTACTGCAACACCGACCGCTACGCCGACAGCAACTCCAACAGCAACTCCAACAGCAACACCAACCGCAACTCCGACAGCCACGCCCACAGGAACAGGGACCGCAACCCCAACACCAACGGCTACACCCTCACCTACACCACCTGTTGGCCTTGAGGGCGACATAGCTCCTCGGACGACGGGTGACGGTGCCTTGCTTGCGAACGACGTGACACAAAGCAGGCGATTTGTTGTTGGGTTGGATACGGCCGCGACATTTCCGAATGAGTTTCAACGAGCGGACATGGCCCCGTTGGCTACTGGCGGAGACGGGTCGATCAACTCGGGGGATACGGTCCAAGCAAGGCGATTCGTGACTGGACTAGATGCATCGCAGGGGGCGAGTGGGCCGATGGAGCCGATCGCTGGACCCTCCGGCCTGAGTGCGATATTCGATGCAGTGTACGCTTATTTCTCGTCGAGCGAGATCCGGCTCCCGGCGGTAAAAGCAGCAAGTGGGACACGTATCGAGATCCCGGTCGAAACCAACTCGCTCGGCGATGTTGCCGGAATTAGTTTTACGCTTGAGTTTGACGCGAATGTGCTGCAAAACGCTACCCTTTCTCTACCCAAAGGTGCGCCGGACGATGCGGTTCTGACGGTCAACTACGATAACGCCAAAGATGGCCGGATCGGTGTCCTTGTCGAATCGGATGAGGCGGTTTGGCTGACTGCTAGCCAGGTTGTTGTGATCTTATGCGATGTTGCACGCGACGCGTCCAAATCTGAAACTTTCGTCAGATTCACCGATGCGATCGCTCCCCAAAGCGTTTCGGATAAGGCGGGCAACACTATCACGATCCGTTACGTCGATGCCATTGTTAGAATAGATCCTTTCTAACGCACTGTTGCCATAGACCTCAATTTAACGGATTTGAGTATCACCTTTTCCGAAGGGTCGATATTTACTGCCGTTGGCTTAGCTTCGAGTTGGATCGTGAATGTCTGCAGGCGTTTGTTTAGGTCGATCGTCTGGTTAACAGGCCCCTTCGACGTTTCGACCTCGATCTCAAGCGGCAGCCTGAAAATCAACGGGATGAGCGCGTCGGCCTTTTGTGTTTGAGCGAACGTCAGTTTCAGAGTCTTTGTCCGGCTATTGTACGTACGGCGAACGTCCAATTTAGGAAAGCTCGCGCCGTAAACCCATTGATCGAAAAACCAGCCTAGATCCTTACCTGACGATTCCTCCAGAGCTCGTCGAAGGTCGGTCGATTCGACGCTGGCAAATTTGTGCCGGTTCAGATAGATATTGATCCCTTTCCAAAACGCCTCGTCACCGACCTGTTGGCGGAGCATATGTACGACGGCTCCGCCCTTGTTGTACGTGACGGACGAGTTATCAAATAAAGCAGAAACATCACCCGCTCGATGGTTAAAGAGCCCGTGCCGACGCCGAGTGATCGTATCATCGACCATAAACTGGGCTGCGTCAGCCCGGATCTTGGCAATATATCCTTCTCGGCCCATCACGGTTTCCCGGTAGGCAGCTTCCATAAACGTAGCGAAACCCTCATTCAACCACAGCTCGGCCCAGTTGCGGCAGGTGACCAGATTGCCAAACCACGAATGAGCCAATTCGTGTGAGACCAGATCCATAACCAGGCTTTTGCCAAATTCGGCGTCCGCCAAGAATATTTCGGTGTCCGCCATCGTCGTAGCGGTGATATTCTCCATCCCGCCAAACTGAAAGCTGGCAACAACCGTCTGATCGTATTTGTTGTACGGATATTTGACGCCGGTCATCAGCTCGAATTGGCGCATCATGTCCGCCGTACGTTCATAGGCATTGCGCGCGGTCTTTTCACGGCCGGGGTAGATGTAATAGTTAAGCGGAATAATGCCAAATTTATCTTCCACCTTTGCGTACTTGCCAACGACAAATGAAATGAGGTAGACCGGCACGGGAACCGGCATCTTAAAGTGCCATGTCTCTTTACCATTTGACGAAGACTCTTTATCAACGAATTCGCCGTTACCGACTACAGTTTCGCCTGCATCTGCGGTGATGTATTGTTCCGTGGTGGCCTTGTCACTAGGGAAATCGAACGATGGGAGCCAATGCCGTGCCTCGTCCGGCTCTCCCTGCGTCCAGATCTGTGAACTGTGATCATCGTTGCCATCGACAAAATAGACGCCCTTATTCGGTTTGGTGGAGTATTTTACCCGCACGGAAACATTGTCCTGCGGACCGTAGGCTCGATCGAGAGTGATAACGATCTTGCCATCGAGCGTTTTGTACGCAAGATCAGTGTTTGCGGGATCAAGCTTTACGGATTGGATACCGAGACCGATCGCATCGAGTTCGAGAATACGAAAATCGGCGTTAAGCGGTTTGACCGTGACGGTTGTATCGCCGATCACGGTCTTTTTAGACCGGTCAAAACTGACGCGGATCACATAATGCTGAGCATCAAATGTCTGCGGCCGATTAAAGTCGGCACGCGGACGTTGGGACGATGCGGAAAAGGCCGTGAATACCAGGATCACGGCCGTAGCGAGAAACGAGAAACGCCTTGTAAGATACATATTTATAGCGGTTTATGGCTTATGGCTTCAAGTATTTCTTGAACCAATCAAGCACATTGTTGTGCCAAAATTCCGAGTTTTGCGGCTTCAATATCCAGTGGCCTTCATCGGGAAAGATGACCAGTTTTGATTCGACACCGCGTAATTGCAACGTCGTATAAAGCTGCAAGCTTTGATCCACCGGCACGCGATAATCGAGTTCACCCGCAGTCACGAGCGTTGGTGTCGCGAAGTTCTTGGCAAATTTATGGGGCGACCAACGGTTGTACTGAACCGGATTGTCCCACGGCATCCCTTTGAAATCCCAGTTTACAAACCAGATCTCTTCGGTGGCGGTGGCCATGCTTTCAAGATTGTAAACGCCGGCGTGCGAAACAAACGCCTTGAATTTGAATCTCGGGTCCGTGTTATGCCCGAGCAACCAATCAACCATGTATCCGCCATAACTTGCGCCTGCCGCACCGATACGTGTCTTGTCGACAAAGGGTTTCTTTGCGACGTAAGCCACGCCGTTCATCAGGTCGATGTAAACTTTGCCGCCCCAATCGCCTGAGATCTCGTTTACGAATTTTTGCCCGTATCCGGTCGATCCGCGCGGGTTTGGTAAGAAGACGACATAGCCTTGATTCGCATATATCTGTGGGTTCCAACGATAGCTCCAACTGTCGTTCCACGCACCCTGGGGCCCTCCATGAATGAGAACGATGAGCGGGTACTTTCTTGCGGGGTCGAAATTCGCCGGTTTTACTAGAAGTCCATGGATATTTTGGTTGAGAGCCCCTTTCCAGTCGAGGTCTTCGGCCTTTTGCAATCCAAAAGATGCGATCGAGGCTGTATTGACAGCAGTAAGAGCCATTTCGCCCGTACCATCAGCATTCGCACGCATTACTTCTGGCGGTGCAGCAGCACTGCTCGACGCAAATACGAGCGTCTTACCATCTGACGAGATATTGAGGTTCGAAGCGTAGCCGCCGCTGATCAATTTTTTAACGTGTGTCGCGATCCGTGGACGGAAATCGGGCTCGACCGGCACGGTAAAGATCGGGCCGCGACTGCGTTCACCGGCCTCGAAATATATCGTTTTGCTGTCCGACGACACGGTCATTTCGTTTACCTGTTGGTCAAAGCCGCGGGTCAGCTCGACGATCTCGTTGTTTTGCGGGTTGTATCGCATTATCCGCCAGCGGTCGGCCTCGAAGGTTGGTGTTGCCTGTGAGCGAAATAGCAGATACTTACCGTCTGGTGTCCAGGTCGGTGACGCGTCATAGCCGTTCATTCCAGCGGTAATATTCTTCGCATTACCGCCGTTTAGCGGGATAATGTAGATGTCGCTGTTGGTTGATGTCGCCTCGACCTTATCCGGATTTCGCAGATAGGCAATGCTCGAACCGTCAGGTGAGAATGCATAGTCGACCCCGCTCGACGCCGCGTAGGGAGGCGAATCGAAATCACCAGGCGTAATATCACGAGCCACACCACCGCCGCTCGCAACAATGAAAACATGTGCACGTTTACGATCACGCCATTCATTCCAGTGTTTGAATAGCAAGCGTTCCGTGACGTGAGCTTTCACCTTGCTTGTCTCGGCCTTTTCGTCTTCGGCCTTGTTACAGGTGTCGGTCGAGCATTCGGGATAGACCTCGGATGAGAACGCGATCCATTTGCCATCCTTTGACCAAACCGGGCCGCCAGCCCCTGTCGAGAGATTTGTGACCCGTTCGCGATCCGATCCGTCGGGCCTCATGGTCCAGATCTGGCCGCCGCTGTTGTGCGCAATGCGTTTGCCGTCGGGTGACCAACGCGGGCCGCTGCTCGACGAGTTGCCGCTGGTTATCTGCCGCTGGCGTGTGCCGTCGATGTTGATCGTGTAGATCTGATTGACGACACGGTTTCCGGGTTTATCGACCGTACCAACCACGAATGCGACCGTTTTGCCATCAGGAGATAGCTGTGGATCGGTGACGCGTTTTACAGCGAGCAGATCGTTGATGCCAAATGTGGATTGTGCCGCAGCCGCGAAAGCCGCGATCAAGACGAGACCAAATACTGAGAATACGCGTTTCATATAGTTTTTCAAGGCCCTTTAGATGCGCCAAAGACACGTTGTATTGCTGATATTATCGCACAATGTTGCTGCCACGACTACACTGCGGGCGTGTTGGCCTGTTCGGTTCTGTGTAATTGAAAAGAACAATGTGAACCAGAATTGGACGCAACGCACGGACATTTGACCCCTCAAGTTGCCTTGCTTTGGTGAAAATAATGCACTCTTGATAGGATGAATTCATGAAAATACTCAACTTTGCGCTGATATTGGCAGTTCTCACGGGTTTCGCGGCCGCTCAGCAGCCCGCTCCTACGCCGGTGCTCTACACCGCCAGGACAATTGCGGATCTTAAGAAGCTGCAAACGATGGCTCTTTCGAGTACCTATGCATATAAAAAGGCGGGCTATCTCACAAACAATATCGGCCCGCGGCTAACGGGCTCGCCGCAAGCTGCGCGTGCGGTCGAATACGTGGCTGATGAGTTGCGCAAAGCCGGGCTAACGGTACGCCTCCAAAAATTGACGGTGCCTCATTGGGTTCGTGGGGTTGAGACCGGTGCGATCGTGCAATTTGAGGGTATGGCGGCTGGAACAACGCAAAAGATCGTGCTCACGGCCCTGGGAGGCAGTGTAGCAACCCCCGCACAGGGAGTGACGGCAGATGTCGTCGTCGTGAAGAACTATGAGGAACTCGAGAATCTTGGCCGCGCAAAGGTCGCCGGGAAGATCGTTCTGTTTAACAATGCCTTTGATCGCCAGATGCAAGCTGCGGGATTTGGCGGTGCCGCGTACGGCCAAGCCGTAGGTTACCGGTTTGGCGGAGCGATGGCTGCGGCGCGGTTGGGAGCAGTGGCGGTATTGGTTCGCAGTGCAGGCGGTTCTCAGAACCGTTTGGCCCATACGGGTTCGATGGGATATGACCCGGCCGTAACGAAAATTCCCGGCGCCGCGGTTTCATTCGAGGACGCAGAGACTATCGCGTATCTCGCCGGTACCGGAAAAGTGCGGGTCCACCTGACGCTCACGCCGCAGACGCTGCCCGATACGACCAGCTACAATGTCATCGCCGATCTAAAGGGAAGCGAGCTTCCCGATGAAGTCGTCGTCGTGGGCGGCCATCTGGATTCCTGGGATCTTGGAACGGGGGCTCTTGACGATGCGGCGGGTGTTGCCGTCTCGATGCAGGTCGGGTTCCTCGTGAAATTGATGAAGCTCAAGCACAAACGGACGATCAGGATCATCGCATACATGAACGAGGAAAACGGTGGGGCCGGCGGGCGTGGCTATGCTGATGAACAAAAAGCGAATTATGCTAAGCATTTCGCCGCTATCGAGAGCGATCTCGGGGCATCGCATCCTTTGGGCTTCAACTTCGCAGGGAAGCCGGCCGCTCTGCCATTCTTTGCTCCACTTTCGCGTATATTACTTGATCAGGGAGCCGGACAGGTCCAAGTCCAAGCCGGCGTCGGGGCTGACATCGCGCCGTTGACCGCTGCGGGTGTGCCGTCGTTTGCCCCGTGGTTTGATCAGCGAACATATTTCAACTACCACCATACTGCCGCTGATACGTTTGACAAGATCGATCCGAAAGAGCTTGCAGAGGTCGGTTCGGTCATGGCGGTACTTGCTTTCGGACTCGCAAATCTTGAACAGCCGCTGCCAAGGTAAGGTCACAAGTCTCAAGTCCCATGTTCAAAGTCTCAGGCATCGTGAGAGTTGATACTTTGGCGCTGGGACGTTAGACTCAGGATTATGCTTAATAGGCCGCCGCCATATTTTCCTCAGAATCAGCTCTCGCCGCCTAGCGAGAACCGGTATCGTAATTTCAAGTTAGTGATCGCTGGGCTCTCGTTCTTATTACTGGCAGTGTTAACCGGGCTTTGTTTTGGGATATATTATCTTATCCGCTGGCTCTTCTAACCGCGATCAAAAAAATTAGGGAGCGAACATTCGCTCCCAGTCTCATTTCCAGATCATCACAATCTAATTCGCCGGCGATTTCAGCCTTGAGGCAGCCGCTTTTGTCCTTTCGGCCTGTAATGCAAGCTGTTTTGCCTGAGGCAGAAGTTCAATTGCTTTCAGGAGCTGATCATCATATTCGTTAAAGACCTGAAATGACGTCTGCGATCCATAAGCCGCAGTCACCAACTCCGATCTCAGTGTCCGATCCACGAACTCTCGTTCACGATCCAACTGGGCAGCCGAGACCTTGTATTTATCCGCAGCAAACTTTTTGAAGGTCGCGAACACCGTGTCGGTGATAGGGAAATCAGTGGCTCGGATGTCGTACTCAAACTTGATAGGCGCTGTCACCTTGTACGATTCGAGTCCCAAGACNNTCCCAAGACCTTTCCATTTACAAGTTCTAGAGCAAAGGCAAAGATCGGGCTTGCAAGCTTTTGCTGTTGACGGCTGCGTTCGATGGATATTGTTTTCGGTTTGATTGCAATGTCGGGGTCGATGCCTCCGCCGCTGAACACGCTGCGGCCGGTGTCGGTCTTACTTTCGATACCTTTCGGGCGGGCCGGATCGGTATCGTCGTTACGAAGGCTGCCACCATCGGTATAATAGTTATAAAGATCGCCATTCGAATAATCGCGCTGGATCAGCCGGCCCGATGGCGTCGCGTATTTCGCAATGGTCAGCAACAGCATCGAGCCTTGATCAAGCAGAAATGGATTCTGGACGAGTCCTTTGCCAAAAGTGTTTTCACCGACAATCAATGCCCGATCGTGATCCTGCAATGCCCCGGCAAGGATCTCTGAGGCAGAAGCCGTATTGCGATTTACAAGGACAACAACGGGCGAACGATCCGGTGTCCGATTTTCCGAGCCATAGGTCGCATCTACCCCCTCAATTCGGCCACGTTGGCTAAATACGGTTTGTCCGCTTGGCAAAAAGGCACTGGCGACCCGCCAAGCCTGGCCGACAAGGCCGCCGCCATTATCACGAAGGTCGAGAACAACCTGCTGCATACCTGCGGCGCGTAATTCACGCATTCCCTGAGCAAACTCGCCGGCAGTTGTCTGGTTAAAGCCGCCATTCATCCGCAGATAACCCACTCCCGGGCGGATCATATAAACTTCGCTTATCGAGGGCTGCGGTACCGCGTCGCGAACGATCTCTACTGTTTCGCGTTTACCGGTGGCTAGGCGCTCCACCGTGATCTTTGCGGTTGTACCTTGCGGCCCGCGGAGAAAGCCTCGAACCTCGCTGAATGGTTTGCCGAGCATCGATGTGCCGTTAACATCAATTATTTTATCGCCATATCTCAGACCTGCCCTGTTGGCGGGCGCACCGTCAAAAGTCGCCTTGATATAGGTCGCAACTACATTTCCCTCAGCATCGCTAAGGTCTCCGATTGTCGCTCCGATGCCGAAATAGCGCGAGCTTTGATCGGTTCTGAATTGTTCGAATTCCTTGGCGTCGAAATAATTTGAATGCGGGTCGAGGGCGTGAAGCATCGAGTCGATCGACGATTTGAAGACTTCGTTGTAATTCAACGTCTTTGTGCCGCCGTAATTATTCTGGATGACAGACAGGGCCTCTTTTAGCTCGCTCTGGATTAACTCGGGCGTGACCGGTTTTGCGGTCGGAGCCTTTGGCGCGGTTTCCTTGCTGCGCTCGGGTACGACCTTAGCGGTCGTTTGGGCAAAGCTCAGATTCGAGAATAGTAGTACGGTGATGAGGGCTACAAGGCGTATATTGCTTGGCTTCACAAAAATAAGATCTCCCCGGGTAAACCTGTTAATGCGTGACTCTGACCCAAAAAAGAATAACATCCATTTGAGGAAAAAGCGATGAATTTAGTTGCCTCAAAGCATTGGGAATAATAAAGTCGTAAACTTTTATCGGGCATAGATATAGGTTAAACTTTGACCGCATCAAGCTAACCGTTTTCGCTGATCCAGATCAATGACCCATTTGCTCGAAGTAGTCGATCTTAAAACCCAATTCCCGACGCGCGCAGGTCTAGTACGAGCCGTTGACGGTGTGAGTTTCACTGTCGGCGAGGGCGAATTGCTCGGTCTTGTCGGCGAATCGGGCTGCGGTAAATCGATCACGGCTCTGTCGATAATGCGGCTGATCTACCCGCCGGGAAAGATCGTCGAGGGCTCGATCAAATTCAAGGGCGAAGAGCTTACAACCGCGACGGATGACCGGCTTCGCGAGCTACGCGGCAATGACATCGCGATGATCTTTCAGGACCCGATGACCTCGCTCAACCCGGTTTATACGGTCGGCGAGCAGATCGCCGAGGCTCTACGCCTGCATCGCAAGATGGACAAGAAACAGGCGTGGAACGCAGCGATCGAAGCGATGCGAGAGGTTTCGATACCGTCGCCTGACCGTCGCGTCAGTGACTACCCGCATCAACTCTCGGGCGGGATGCGGCAACGCGTAATGATCGCGATGGCGCTGGCCTGCGACCCGGAATTACTGATCGCCGACGAGCCAACGACGGCCCTCGACGTGACAATTCAGGCGCAGATACTGGAATTGCTGGATGAACTGCGACGTTCGCGAAAGCTCGCTGTTTTGTTGATCACGCACGATCTTGGAGTGGTCGCCGAGGTCGCGGATCGCGTTTGCGTAATGTACACCGGAAAGGTCGTCGAGGAAGCAGGCGTCGATGAGCTTTTTACCGATCCGAAGCATCCATATACACGTGGCTTGCTTCATTCGGTGCCGAAATTGACTGAGGTCGGGGTTGCAAAAGCCGAGCGACTGCAAACGATCGAGGGAACGGTACCGAGTCCGACGAATTTGCCATTTGGATGCCATTTCGCACCGCGTTGTGAACATCGGATGGACATTTGCGTGAGCGGTTACATTCCGCTTACCGATCTGGGAGATGGCGTTAAGGTGCGGTGTGTGTTGCATGATCCAGCGCAGAAATTTGATATTGCAAAGGAGAGGACGTTGGCTGCGGATGCCTGACTGTCGATTTCCTGTCGCCACCGGCGACAAATATTAAAGCCTAGGGTGCAATAAGCGGAGCGAATGGAACCCTAGGTAGATAGAACAGCCGCCTTTACTCCCTGAAGGGGAGCGGCGACTAGCGTCGGTTTGTATGTCCCCATCAGGGACAGATCGAATCTTCTGTTTGTTTCCTAGGGTTCCGCTCGAAGACTCGCTTCACCCTAGGCTTTAATATGCGTCGCCGTTGGCGACAAGACCCTTGGACCAGTGTTGTCTGTCGGCGATTGACGAAAGATGATTGAAATCGTGGCAAATCCCAATCAATCCAATCTGCTCGAGGTTCGCAACCTCGTCAAGCATTTCCCAGTGGATAACAGCGATGATGTTGTCCAGGCGGTGGACGATGTGTCGTTTAGTATTATCGCAGGCGAGACGCTAGGGCTGGTGGGTGAATCCGGTTGCGGCAAATCGACGGTTGGGCGGTGTTTGTTGCGTTTGCACGAGCCGACGAGTGGGGAAGTGTTGTTTGAGGGCAAAGATCTGGTTGGATTGCCGAATAACGAAATGCAGGCTCTGCGGCGCGAGATGCAGATCATTTTTCAGGATCCGTACGCGAGCCTGAACCCGCGTCTTAGCGTCCGTTCGATCGTCGCGGAGCCGCTAAAGATCCATAAGATCGGTGATAAGGCCGCTCAGAATGCCAAGGTTGCCGATCTGCTTCAAAAGGTCGGTCTCGATCCGAAATATGCTGATCGATATCCGCACGAATTCTCGGGCGGCCAGCGTCAGCGAATCGGCATTGCCCGAGCCTTGGCTCTTAATCCAAAGCTCATCATCTGCGACGAACCGGTCTCGGCTCTCGATGTGTCGGTCCAGGCTCAAGTCGTCAATCTTTTGCAGGAACTGCAGGACGAATTTGGTCTGACGTATCTGTTTATTTCACATGGATTGGCGGTCGTTGAACACATTTCCGACCGCGTCGCTGTAATGTATCTGGGCAAGATCGTCGAGATATGCGACGCCGCCGAGTTGTATGCAAATCCGCTGCATCCGTACTCGCAAGCATTGCTTTCAGCGATACCGGTCCCCGACCCAAAGCACAAGCGTGAACGAATCGTGCTCAAAGGCGATGTCCCGACGCCGATCAATCCGCCGTCGGGTTGCCGCTTTCGCACGCGCTGCCCGATCGCGATCGAGGAATGCAGCCGGGTCGAGCCGGAACTGCGCGAGTTGGCCGGCGGTCACTTAGTGGCTTGTATACGGGCCGATGGCTATGTTGCTGCAAGCGCCTAAAAAATTTGAACAATTTGACGCAGAAATCGGTACGATATAGTGTAGCTTTATCTAATTTAGGTTTCGGGGAGAAGAATATGGACGAAAATTTGAATTCGGAAAGCAGTGACGCGCCCAAGGCCGTTTCCCAACCGTCAGAACTGCCGCAAATGAGTGAGGTTGCGACCCTCGGCAACATTTTTTTTGAACCGGAGAATACGTTCAAGGACATGGTGCGTAAACCTCGGTGGATCATCGCGGGAATAATTATTTCGTTGCTCGTTGGCGTGTACACGATCGGCGTGACGATGAAGGTCGGCGAAGCGGGTGTGCGAAGTTTTATCGAGCAACAGGTCGATAAGGGATTCGGCGCCGACAGCATGTCTGCGGAGCAAAAGAAGGGTGCCGTGGATATGCAGATGAACATCAACAAGTATACGCAATATGCGGTACCGGTTTTTGTTTTCATTTCATTTTTTATAGGCGGATTTCTGTATTGGATCGGCTCCAAAGCCTTTGGCGGTAGCGGTGGCTTTTTCCAGAATTTGTCGGTTTGGATATATTCGGGGTTTCCACCGGCGATAATTTCGATGATCGCAAATTTTATCGTTTTGGCTCTTAAATCGGCGGATGAAATTGACCTCGGGGCGAGTCAACGAGGCTTACTGCATGCAAATCTGTCGTTCTTTATCGATGGCAAGCAAATGCCAGTTATTGCGACGCTTCTATCGACTCTTGACGTATTCGCGATCTGGGGCTGGATACTTGCGGCGATCGGCCTTTCCACGGTCAACAAGATGTCCAAGGGTGCGTCATGGACACTCGTATTTATTATTGTTTTGATCGGGCTGGGATTCCGGTTGCTTGGAGCGGTGTTCTCGGGTAATCCATCGTAGGTTATTTTCCAGACTTAAAGGACGGGTCGGTCGGATCGATCGGCCGAGCCATTTCATTCGTATCTAAGCGACTCGATGGGATCGAGCCTGGCTGCCTTCCACGCCGGGAACAGGCCAAATATCAGGCCGATCCCAACGCTCGCTCCAAAACCGGCGATCGGTGCCCAAAAGGGGACGTACGACGGAAACACCATTTGTATTAACAATGAGAGGCCCCAGCCGATCAGTAATCCGACAACGCCGCCAAATCCAGTAAGGGTCGCTGCCTCGATCAAGAACTGCAGCATGATATCGCTTTGTTTTGCTCCAATCGCCTTGCGAATGCCGATCTCGCGGGTTCGTTCGGTTACGGACACGAGCATGATATTCATCACGCCGATACCTCCGATCAACAGCCCAACAGACGAAATCACGACCATCGCGAGGAAAACACCGCCGGTGATCGCTTTAAATTGCTCGACAAGGCTCGCGGCTGTTTCCATAGCAAAATTATTCTTAAGACCGAATTTTACATTTCGGCGCTGCCGTAGCAGATCCTGAACGTCATCCTTTGCCTTCTCGAGCTGTCCTTCACGGGCAACTGCCAAAATAAAAAGGTCATCGGCATTTGGTTTGAGTTTTAGGGCGGCTCCCATCGGCATGTAGACAATATTGGATTGGTCGTTATTGCCGCCGCCGCCGCCAAAAAGCTGCTCCCGCTTCTGCAGTAGTCCAATGATGCGAAACTCATTTGCTCCGACCTCGATGGTCTGGCCGATAGGGTTCTCATACGGAAAGTACGTTTCCTTGACGAAATCGCCGATGACGCAAACGTTCGTCTTGGCCTCATTCTCACTTTCAGAGAACCAGCGTCCGTCGATCAGCACCTCAGTCGTTGTTTTATCGATCGCCGGCAACGTGCCATTAAGCTGAACGGACGATGACGTCTTGCCGTTCTTCCCGGTTACGTTGATCTTTTGGCCAAAAAAGTTGTTTGAAATATCAAGGAATGGAACAGCGACCTCGATGCTTGCCAGGCCATTGATCGCCTCAGCGTCGTCCATCGTGAGCGGCTTTCGCATTCGCTCTTCGCGGGTTGGAGCACTGGTGCGGATCCCGATATCCATTTTATATAGAAAAATTGAACGGGTGCCAAAGGATTCAACCTCTTTTTCGACCGCGACATTGATGCCGCTGATAATCGACGAGATCAGCATTACGGTAATGACACCTACGACGACACCGAAGATCGTCAGGAAGGCGCGCAGCTTATTTGCGCGAAGGGTGTCGATCGCCATTTTGAAATTCTCGTAGAAAGAACCTGTCGCAAATTTCATAACGTTAATCGGCCCTCAATGCCTCGATCGGATCCAATCTTGCCGCTTTCCACGCCGGAAAGAGGCCCGCGAGGATACCTACGCCGCCCGAAACCAGTATCGCGAATACCGCAGACCAGATCGGTATCCGCGTTTGAAACACAAATTTGGTAATGATTATGCCGAGCAGTTCCGCCACAATGAGGCCGATAGTGCCGCCGATAGCGGACAGTGTTGCTGCTTCGAACAAAAACTGCTTTAGAATATCTGCTTGTCGTGCACCAAGGCTTTTTCTGATGCCGATCTCCTTAGTGCGTTCGGTGACGGAGACGAGCATGATGTTCATGATGACGATGGCACCGACAACTAGAGCGATACCAGGCACGATAATTATCACCAGAAAGATCGGCCCTAAAATTCGGTCGCGGATTCCGGCGATCGCGTCGGGGGTTAGGATGCCAAAAGTGTCCTTTTCCCCTACAGTTAACTTGCGTTTTATCCGCAGGAGCGTCCTGACCTCTTCGACAGCGTCGTTAAACACCTTGTCATTCCTAGCGGTAACGACAAAAAAAGGCGCTCGATTGTTTCGCAGTCCGCCAAAAGACGAACCAAACGTCCTGATCGGCAAGGTCACAAAATTATCCTGCGGCTGGCCAAAGACCGTGCCTTTTGCTGTCTGAATACCGATGATCTTGTACGGAATGCCGGAGATCGTTATTTCCTCGCCGAGGGCTCCTCCTGCGGGAAAGAATTTCTTAGCGATGTCCATTCCAATATATGCAACGCGCGAGGCGTTCTCATTCTCGGGGTTTGAGAAAAAGCGGCCCTCCGCGATATCGAGTTTGTCGATCTCAGCGATAACCGGCTCGGCTCCTGAGATCTGGACACCGGTTGCCGATTCACTACCTCGCTTAACGTCGCGATTCATATTGCCGGCCTTGGCACCGATCTTATCGATCAGCTGAGCACGGTCGCGGATGAAATACATTTCCTCAAATGTCAGTTCTTTGTTTCGCCGCTGTGCCGCCGCGATCGTATCCGTGTCCTTAAAATCGTCAAAGCTGAACCGACGAACCGTAAACGAATTGGAACCTATTCCAGCGATCTTTTCATCGACATACGAATTAAATCCTTGCAGCAATGACAGCACAACCATAAAGGCCGTTACGCCGATGATCATTCCTAAAAGCGTCAGGAATGACCTTAGCTTATGAGCCATGATCGCGTCGAAAGCAAGTTTTAAGGTCTCGGTAAGATTCACCTTTAGTTATACGTATCTCCGTACGGACAGTTTATCAGAACGACTGTTCAATCGACACTTTCTGTCGTGAGAAGTCGCCACAACGCCGCCAGATGACTAAAAAATACGATGGGCACGATGATAAGAGGCAGCCAGATATAAGGGAAAAAAAGAACAGCACGATTTGGCTGGTCAAACGACATTGATTGTAGTGGGGTCGGCAAGGACATGACTGCGATCGTGACAATATTTATAAGAAGTGCCAAGCCGAGCAAATTATACGCGACGAGCAGCCATCTATTTATCCGGCCTCCGCGAAAGGCGAGAAATGCCACTAGCGGAGCCAGAAGACCGGAAAGAATATCAAAATTACGCCCCTCGAAGGTCATCACCTGCGGGATCATGCCGCCGACGAAGAGCCAATAAAGCACCAGCTCAACCGGAATTCGTACGAGGTGCAGTATCGTCATCATCCTGAGTGGAAGTCGCTCGATAAAGCTCTTTCGAAAGAAAACGAAGAAAACTGCGATCAACAGGATAGTTGGCAGAATGCCAAATAGCAGGATCCGCGGCGGTAGAATATTGGTTTTCTGATAAAAGCCGCCGACACCAAGTATCGCGTGAAAAAAGATCCAGAGCGGCAACAGGAACAGAAGAATCCGGGAGGGAAGTGTTTGCAGGCCGACGTGTTTTGCGGCCTGCAGCAGAAAGGCTACGGTAGCGAACGTCGTCACTATGAAAACGATCGATACGTAAGCCGGAAGGTCCTCCATTACTTAATGCGTTCGTCGCTCTCGATGCGGCCATCGCGGATGGTGATCACGCGATGGGCGCGTTGAGCGACCTCAGGCTCGTGCGTCACGAGAATGATGGTATTGCCTTCCTCGTGGAGTTTTTCAAAGAGGTGCATGATCTCGACGCTCGTTTTCGAATCGAGAGCACCGGTGGGCTCATCGGCGAGCAAGATCGACGGATGATTTACCAGGGCTCGGGCGATTGCTACACGCTGACGCTGGCCGCCCGACAGTTCATTCGGCCGGTGCATCATGCGGTCCGAAAGTTCTACCGACGCGAGAGCGGTCTGTGCTTTTTCGTGACGTTCACCAGCCCGCATTCCGGCATAGATCAGCGGCAATTCAACATTATGTAGAGCGGTCGCGCGTGCCAAAAGGTTGAATGTTTGGAAAACAAAGCCGACCTCTTTATTACGGATGCGAGCGAGTTCGTCGTCGGTCATGTCCGAGACGAGATTGCCATTGATCCAATAATCACCTTTTGAAGGGGAGTCGAGACAACCGATGAGATTCATCAGGGTCGATTTCCCCGAACCCGATGGCCCGATAATAGCGAGATATTCGTTCTTCTTTACGTCGAACGAGACATCCCGAAGCGCGTGCAGTTCCTCAGTGCCCATCTGGTATGTTTTCCAGATATTGCGCATCGTTATGATCGCCTCGCCATATTGCTTTTCAGACTTCGGCGCCGCACCGTTGCCATTCTCTTCTTCCATAAACCTGTACATCAGTTGTCGGTTGTCAGTAGTCAGTTGTCAGTCGATAAATCGTGAGGTTTTCCGATCCTCCGGAAACTGACAACTGACTACTGACTACTAGCTCTTATTCGCTGCCTCGCCCTCTTTCTTGACCTGTCTCTTTACCACCGTTCCCTCTTTTAGCGTATTCAAGATCCTGCTTGGCCCGGTTATGACCTCGTCGCCTTCTTTAAGTCCGCTTAGGATCTGGCGGTCGGATTCACCGATGATACCCGTTTCGACCTCTACGAACTTGGCCTTGTTGCCATCGAGTACATAAACTCCAGTGATGTTCTTGGGCTTGTCGGCAGTCGGAGGTGAGTCACCCTGAATCGTCGGTGAAGCCATCGCATCCGGCTTTTTCTCGATAACTGCCTGTAGCGGTACGGCGATAACATCGTTGACGGTTTTTGTAGTGATCTCGGCTGTTGCACTCATACCGGGACGAAGCGCGGTCCGCATGTCTTCTGAGAGATCCTTGAGCTCGATCACGACGCGAAATTCCTTTGCCTCCTGGACGTTGATGTTTACCGAAAGTCCGCCGCTTGTCTGCGATTTGCCTACGGCAAGAGGCGTCTTTTGTTTGACCTCACCAAGGATCTCTTTGTCGCCGAGTGCGTCGACCTTGATCTTCGCCTTCTGGCCGACCTCGACCTTGTCGATCGACGTCTCGTCAACCTTGACTTCGACATTGATCGACGACATATCGGCGATCGTCAGGAGAGCCGTGGTCGAGAGTCCGGCGACAGCGAACGTTCCTACCTTAGAAGGGATCTCTGCGATGACGCCATTAATAGGTGCGACCTGCATTGTTTTATCACGTTGGCTGCGCGAACCGCGAAGCACAGCCGACTGCTGATTAACGCGTGACTGGCTCGAGTTTACATTCAGATTCGCCGTATCTACCGCCCGACGCGCGTCCTTGACCGCAACGGCCTGCTGAGCGAGACGCGTCTGAGCGTCCTTGATCGAAAGATTCTGTTGTTGAAGTCGAGACTGAGCGTTGCGCAAAGCGATCTCGGCCTGATCGACACGATCTTTTGCGGCATCATAATTCAAACGCGATTCGACACCTGATTCGTAAAGTTGTCCGCTCCGTTGAAACTCACGGCGTGCGATGGCAAGATTCTTCTGCTCGCGATCGACATCGGTCTGAGCTGCGACCAGAGCCTGTCTTGCCGAATCAACTGCTACCTGAGCGACATTGTATTGCTGCTGTGATTGGGCGTAATTGTTCTGGGCCGCTACGACCTGCGATTGAGATACTCGAACGTCATCCTGCGCGCCCTGAAAGGCAGCGACCTGAGCGTCCGTGCTGGATTGCAGTTGATTTGGATCGAGCCGGACGAGCGGCTGGCCCTTCGTCACAAGATCGCCCTCTTTGACATAGATCTCCTCAATGCGGCCCTGAACTTCACTGGTGAGGTTCATAAACTGTATCGGCCGCACCTCGCCTGACGATGTAACTGTAGAGCGCAACTCCTTTCGCGTCTCCACCTTGACAACCGTGACCTCAGGCGTGTCAGTACGCGTGGCAAGTATGCTGCCAACAATAATGATCGCCAATACCACAACGGCTGCAACACCAACAATGATCTTCGTCTTACGGCTCAATGCCATAGTAATCTGTTCCTCTCAAGAATAAAGTCTCTGTATTCAGAGTATAGCGAAATCCGTACTGTCCGTCGTGTCAAGCGGGTATTACGACACTCTTTTTGTCATTGTTTCAAAAAAGTGACGGAGTGCCGAATTGCGAAACTTGACAAGATCAGTTGAAGCCATCTAGATTAAGCCTAGCCCATAATGCAGGAGAGACTTGTAACCAATTTTGCTACCTGGCAACCGAAATAACGCGTTCACAAAAAGTTCAGCTACTCTTTGGGCGGTGCTTTTTCTTTTTGTCGTGTTTATTGAGGTGGGTTCGCATGTTTTTCCGGATTCGCATTTACACGAAGATGAGCTGGCATTTGCTGAAATACATCTTGATGGTGACCGTGATGACGACAATTGCGACGTGATGAGCGCTTGTGGCGATGAGGATCGTGATGGACACCAGATACCCAACGCTCAGGATGAGAACACGCATCATCACGTTCTGGTTTCGACAAATTTCTTTGATTTTATCCACGACAGCCGCACTACAGAGAGGCTCTCGACCGAATCCGTAACGTTTTTTGCCCGTGCACCACGCCCACCCGTACTTCCTCCAAAATTTTCCTGACTTGAATTTGTATGGGTGAACGCCGAGCAAGGTCACCCTTGTAGAATTGGCGTGTTTCTTTAGCGTAATCACGATTTGCTGGCCTTTTTTCGCCGGAACGCGTGTTTCGAACGCTGAATTGACGTTGATTTCAAGCTGCATTTCAGATGCAGGGTCAGTAAATATTTATGTTTCTAAGAAAAAAAGGCCTCGTGATTAACTTTCTGCAAGTCGAGCAAAGCCCTGAAACTGGCCGCAGGTCAGTCTTGACGCGATCGACCGGCGCATTTCTGCTCGCGGTAACTGTCTTGGCAAATTTGGGTTTTGCCCAAGCTGATACAGTAGCCGCTAATGTTGAGCCGATCTCGCCGGCCAAAGTGACGGGTGTAACGACGCGGCCCCTTGTCGCGTCAGTTGTTCCCATCTACTACAGCCAGACAGATGGCATGATGCTGGCCGAGATCGTTAAAAGGGCTTTTGAAACCAATGGCGACATAAAGATCGCCCGGCTCGATGTCGACAGGGCAAGAGCCAGGTTGACGCAGGCAGCGTTGAGGCCTAATCCGACGCTTGAGGTTGAACAGACTTCGGGACGTCTTGCTGGTTCCGCCGGTGACAGCGAGTTTAAGGCTGGGATTTCTGTGCCACTTGAGATTTACGGTCAGCGAAGTCGCCGGATCGATCTCGCGAAGGCGGATATTACCCTGAAAGAGGCCGAAGTCACAGCTCGGCAAAGAATTTTGGCTGGTCAGATATTCGTGATATACGCCGACGCTCTCGCGGCATTGCGTGAAGTGAAAATTCTGGAGGAACTTCTAGAATTGGATACGCAGACGGCTCGATTCGTTCAAATTCGCGTCAATGAGGGTGAAAGCGCGCCGCTCGAACTCAACCTTTTGCAAACTGAGGTCGAACGCCTTCGGGCGCGACGTGAACTTGTAGAAGGAAAGCTCCAAGTGGCTATCGCAAAACTAAAATTCTACGCCGGTGTTCCCCTCGAAGAATCTCTAAAACTACGAGAGGATATCTCATCCGCGACTGTTCCTCTTCTTCCTGCTACGCTCGAAACAAGTATTGCTGTCGGACTAAAAAGCAGGCCGGAAATCCGGCTTGCTGAACTCGACGAGCAGCTTGCCAGTGCCGGTCTTCGGCTGATTCATTCTCAGAGCAAGCCAGCTTTCACCCCTTTTACACGTTACACCGAAGGCCGCTCGACGATCGATCTGCCGGTCGGCCCTTTCCCGCAACAAAGCAACCGCAGTCTAACCTTTGGCGTATCGATCGGACTTCCGGTATTTAACAAGAATCAAGGTGCAAAGGCTGAGGCAGCGATCTCTATACGGCAGGCTCAGGAACGCCGGGCCTTTGCCGAGCAGGTCGTTAGAAACGAACTAATAATGGCATTTCAGAGAATTGAAGCCGCTAAAAGGGCATTGTCGATACTCGAAACCGCCGTTTTGCCGCGTTCTCGGGAAAACATCGAAACGATTCGAAAGGTATATGAGATCGGCGAGCTTAAGATCACTGACTTGATCGCAGAACAACGAAAGTTGCTCGATGCAAACCGCGAACTGACCGAAACATTGACGGAACGCTATCGTGCCCAGGCTGATCTATTTATTGCGTTGGGTATCACATTGGAAAATTGAGGAATTTATATGTCAGAACAGAATATTGCTGGAGAAAACGAATTCGAACATCCGGATGCGAACCTTTATGAGTTTGAGGACCAAGTTGATAGATCTGGTTCATCCAATCGGCAGAAAATGATCGCGTGGATCGTAACCGCGGCTATTGTCGGCGTGATCGCCATTGTTGGACTCATTTGGATCGTAAGCAAAAGGTCGGCTACTAGTGGTGAAACTGAAACAGCTAAGACAGAAGAAGAGTCTAAAAGCAAAACCGGACGAGAGGTCAAGCTTGAGCCGGACGCGCTGGCTGCGGCTGGGATCATCATCGAATCCGTTACTCAAAGGCCGGCGATTGCCAAATTGTACGTGACGGGCACAGTCGATCTAAATCCTGAAATGACCGAAATGGCGACTCCTTTAGTTGGCGGCCGGATCGAGAGGGTGTTTTACGGGGTAGGCGATTACGTAAACAAAGGAGCAATTCTTGCGACGATCTCAAGTCCGCAAGTCGCTCAACTGCACGGCAAAATGCACGAGGCCAGAACACGTTATGAATTGGCTCAGCGCAATCTTGCTCGTGTTCATAGGGCGGAAAACCGCGTTGCTGTGCTCCAGGCCAAAGCCAAACTCGATCTGGCAGACACGACATTAAAACGCACAAAACGCCTTATCGAACTTGGAGCGGGTGCTGGCAAGGATCTGGCTACCGCCGAAGCAAACTATAAAACGGCCAAAGCAGACTACGATTTCCAAAGCAATATCAGCCTAAATAAAGAGATTCAGGAGGCAAAAGCGGATGTCGAAACCTCGCACGTCGATATGACGCATATTCAGGACGAAATGCGGGCGCTCGGTGTGCCTTACGACGCAGATCAACCCGACGATCATTCGAAAAACACATCACTCGTTTCCCTGCGAGCACCGCTTTCCGGAATTGTCACGGATAGAAAATTCAATGCAGGTGCGGGTGTCGAGGCCGCTGTGCCGATCTTCGCTGTCTCAAATCTATCAATGGTATTTGTCATCGCCAATGTCCCTGAAGCGAATGTCCGTCGTCTTTCGATCGGTTCGCTTGCCGAGATCAGCTCACCGTCGCTGGGAACGATCGATGCCCGTGTCAGCTACATCGCACCTGCGCTGGACGAAACGACCCGGACTGCCCTCGTTCGTCTTGAGGTGCCAAATAGTGGCGGCAAACTTCGCGCCGGAATGTTTGCTGAGGTCGGGTTTCAAACAGGCACGAATGAGGTAACGGGAGAGGAGTTAGTTGTTCCTTCCGGCGCCGTACAACGAACCGGAGACAAGACGGTCGTGTTTATTCCGCGCGAAGGTGAAGCAGGTGTATTTGATGTCAGAGAGATCGAGGCCGGTGGCGAAACAGAGGGTTATACAAGGATATTGAGCGGGCTCCGCCTTGGCGAAAAAGTTGCCACGAAAGGCAGCTTTATCCTCAAGACGCAACTGGAAAAGGGAGCTGAGGAAGAATAAACCAACCATGATAAATGCAATTATTCGCTTTTCGATAGCTCAAAAACTGGTTGTCCTATTGCTTGTCGCCATTATGTCGGCGGCGGGCGTCTACAGTTTGCTGAACCTTCCGATCGATGCTGTACCGGATGTGACAAATGTCCAGGTGCAAATACTGACGGGTGCGCCGTCGCTTGCTCCTTTGGAGATTGAGCGACAGATCACTTTCCCGATTGAAGTGGCGATGAGCGGCTTGCCCAACGTCGAGGAAATTCGTTCGGTTTCAAAATTCGGCATCTCGAATATCACTATCGTCTTCGAGGACTCGACCGACATTTACTTTGCTCGACAACTAATTCAAGAGCGCCTTTCTCAGGCCCGTGAGAACATACCGCCCGGCATCGGCTCGCCGGAAATGGGGCCGATCGCTACTGGCTTGGGCGAGATATATCAGTACGAAGTAAAGGCGGATAAAGGCAGTAATTATTCGGCCACCGATCTGCGGACAATTCACGATTGGAACATACGCCGCCAATTGATGGGAGTTCCCGGAGTAACCGAGGTCAATTCGCACGGTGGTTTCGGAAAGCAATACGAAATCCGGCTGGTTCCTGAAAAACTGCAGTCATACAGTATTAGTTTGCGCGATGTTTACGAGGCCGTTACCCGCAACAACGCAACGGTTGGCGGCGGCTATATCGAAAAGGGTTCGGAACAATATCTTTTGCGAGGTGTCGGACTGGTTGAAAAGATGGACGACCTTGCAAACATCATCGTCAAGACCGGTGCGGAGGGCGTTCCGATCTATGTAAAGGATCTGGGCGAGATCGTCGAGGGCAAAGGCATTCGCCAAGGTGCGGCAACAGCTGGAGGTGAAGGCGAGATCGTGACCGGCATGGCCATCATGCTTAAGGGAGAGAACTCGCGCACCGTCGCCGGACGTGTTGCGGAGCGAATTGACGAGATCAAGAAAACGCTTCCGACCGGAGTCACTATCGAGCCGTTTTACGACCGGACGTCTTTGGTGAAGCGTGCGATCGCCACCGTCGAGACAAATCTTCTCGAAGGCGCGGCATTGGTTATCTTTGTTTTGCTTCTGCTGCTAGGCAACTGGCGTGGTGCATTACTTGTAGCGACGATAATACCGCTTTCGATGCTGTTCGCAGCAATTTTGATGCGTATATTCGACGTTTCAGGGAATCTGATGAGCCTCGGTGCTCTCGATTTTGGATTGATCGTTGACGGCGCTGTCGTGATGGTCGAAAATGCTGTTCGCCGCCGTGCAGAGGCTCAGCACAATAATTCACGCGAGCTGCCCGAACGCACGATACTGGAAGCCTGCCTGGAAGTCGCCCGACCAGTCGTCTTCGCGGTGGCGATCATCGGCATCGTGTATTTGCCGATCCTGAGTTTGCGCGGGATCGAAGGTAAGATGTTCGTGCCAATGGCATTGACAGTCATCTTTGCGTTGCTCGGTTCGCTGATCTTGTCGCTGACCTACGTTCCGGCGATGCTCGCATTGATCCTTCGTGGCAAGGTTTCAGAGAAGGAGAGTCCGATCATCCGCTGGTCAAAAATGATCTACGTTCCTTCGCTTGCTTTTGTGATGAAATTCCGTTCGCAGGTTTTAGCTTTGGCCGTTGCGTTGGTCGCGATCTCAGGGGCTATCTTCCCATATCTCGGGGGCGAGTTTATACCGCGTCTCGACGAGGGCGATATTTTGATCGAGGCCATTCTTTTGCCAAGCGTTTCCCTGGCACAATCGACGGCGACAACAACAGAAATTGAAAGATCGCTGCTTACATTTCCCGAAGTAAAACAGATCGTCTGTAAATGCGGTGCCCCGGCGGTCGCAAACGATTCAATGAGTCTCAATCAGTGCGACGTTTTCGCAATGCTCAAACAGCCGCACGAATGGGGAACGGGTCGAACGAAAGGAGAATTGATCGAAGCGATGTCGAAAAAGGTCGAGGCCGACGTGCCGAGTGCGGCATCGTTTGGGTTTATGCAGCCTATCGAAATGCGCGTCAACGAACTAATCGCCGGAACGCGCGGTGATGTCGCCGTAAAGCTCTTTGGCGATGACCTCGACCTGCTGGCAACGAAGGGAGCGGAGATCGAGCAGGTCCTAAGCAAGATCCAGGGTGCGGTCGAGACGCGCGCCGAGGTAACGACGGGGTTACCGCAACTACAAGTAAAACCGGATCGTGCAGCGATAGCCCGATACGGCCTCAATGTCGAGGACGTTAACGATCTGGTCGAATCGATCTTCGCGGGCAAAAAAGCGGGCGAGGTTTTCGAAGGCGAAAAGCGATTCGACATCGTCATCCGCCTCAATGAAAGCGCCAGCCAATCAATTGAATCGGTCAAGGCCCTTATCCTGACGGCCCCAAATGGTGCGCGTGTACCGCTCACCCAAGTCGCCGATGTTTCTCTTGTCGAAGGTGCGGCTCAAATTTCGCGTGACGATACGCGCCGTCGAATTGTCGTTTCAACCAACGTTCGCGAACGCGATGTTGCGAGCTTTGTTGCCGAAGCCAGGCAGAAACTTGAAAAAGAAGTGCAGCTTCCGCCGGGCTATTACCTGACGTGGGGCGGCGGCTTCGAAAATCTCGAACGTGCTACATCTCGTCTTTTGATAGTGGTTCCGATAGCATTGTTCCTGATCTTTGTGATGCTTTTCTCGACTTTCGGCTCGGCAAAACAAGCGCTGATAATTTACACCGGTATTCCGTTCGCCATTGTCGGGGGCGTGGTCGCACTTGCCATTCGCGGGATGCCGTTCTCTATTTCGGCGGGAGTCGGCTTTATCGCACTGTTTGGCGTCGCAGTACTCAACGGCGTAGTTATGGTCAGCTTTATAAACCACCTTCGCGAAGAAGGGAAGTCCGTTATCGACGCTGTAAAGGAAGGCTCAATGACCAGACTGCGTCCCGTGTTAATGACCGCCCTTGTTGCAAGCCTCGGCTTTATTCCTATGGCTTTAGCAACGTCAGCCGGGGCCGAAGTCCAACGACCTCTTGCAACGGTCGTCATCGGTGGCTTGATAACATCGACTCTGCTAACGCTGCTAATTCTACCAACACTTTACGCATGGATCGAAAAAGACCCGGAAGGAGAATTTACGGAGGAATAGACGATGAAACTAATAATCGCGATAGTTCGCTCATTTACGGTCGAAAAGATCGTTACGGCCTTTGAGGATATCGAAGACTTTCCGGGCATGACGATCACTGACTCAGAGGGCTTTGGGCGTGGGCCAAGATCTGCTGCGTACGATGCTCTTGACCCATTTAAACCCTATAAGAGGATCGAGATCGTTTGTGAGAGTTTATTGTGTAACACAATAGTCGAAGTCCTAAGGGAACATTCGCATACGGGCAAGAAAGGGGACGGAATAATCTTCGTTCAGCCGGTCGAACAACTGGTCGCCATTTAATATGTCTTGCCAATTTGGCTGAGCAACCTTTGTGAGCTCGTCCTATCTATGGTCGTTACGCGAGGCAGGCTAAAGTGTGCAGGAAGGATCGGCGCCCTCTGCCGGGCCTCGATCCTTACTTTGGGATAAATACTGCGGCAGTAGATGTCAGCTAACTCTAAATTGTCCCATCATTGCAAAATCTTCGTGTTCAAGAATATGACAGTGAAAAACGTAGTCGCCGGTGAAATCCGTGAATTTCCCGATGACTCGGACGGTTCCCAACGCTGGTACAATAAACGTATCTTTCCATCCCATGTCCCAAGGAGGTGGAGGATTACCGTTGATGTCGACTATCTGCCACGAAATATCATGAATATGGATCGGGTGATCCATTTGGGTCGTACTACGAAAAACCCAGATCTCAGTTGCGTTCAATTGAGGGTTAGCGTCGATCCTGGTAGGACTAAATGGCAGATTGTTAAATGAGAAGGTCATCCCGCCCATTCCCATTGTTTGGTTTAAGGTAAAGTCTCTGGTGACCGTCGCCGACGGTACTGGGATTCGGTCGATCAGGCGCAATACCGACGGAATTCTCGAATTGTCCTTGCCGTAACGCCACGGCATGACGCGAAACTGCATTACTTCAGATGTCGCACCTGTTCCCCGCAGATTCTGCAATATAAGGTTCGTGCCTCCCGCAACCTGAGCAAAATCAATGATCACGTCTGCTCTCTCGGCGGGTGAGAGAACAATACTGGTACGCGAAACGGGGGCCGCTAACAATCCGCCATCCGATCCGATCTGAATGAACGGCTGTCCGTTGCTTAATGCAAATTCATAAAATCGGGCATTTGAGCCGTTCAGGATTCGAAACCGGTATCGTCGACGCTCAACCTGGTGGTACGGCTGTATTGTCCCGTTTGTAAGTATCTGTTCCCCTTGAAATCCGTTGATGCGTGTCATTCCCGAATTACTGTAGAAGAGCGAGCCGTCCGGGTTAAACGTCCGGTCCTGAACAACCAGCGGGACCTCGTAACGCCCTTTCGGGAGCGGCAATGCGTCCTCAAGGTCGTCGGTCAACAGATAGAAGCCGGCCAAGCCGTTATAAACATTTCTGCCCGTAAAATCCATCGTGTGGTCGTGGTACCACAAAGTCGCGGGAAGTTGATCATTCGGATAGATATAATCTCTAAAATTCCCGGGAGCTATGTAGTCTGTCGGATATCCGTCCGAATTTGGCGGCATATGCCCGCCATGCAGGTGTACCGATGTGTTTACAGACAGGTTATTCGTCTGTCTGACAACGACCCTCCGATTACTTCTTGCCTTGATCGTCGGGCCGGGAAATATTCCGTTGTAGCCCCAGATCGTTGTTGGTCCACCGGCAACGATCTGCTTGGTTGTCGACTGCATTGAAATACTGTAATAGTCCGTTGTCGCGTCCGTAGATGTTGGGGACAAAACAGGAGGGAAAGAAAGGGATTTGCTAAAAGGTCCGGCCTGACCATAAGCGAAGCGCGGAAAAATCAGCGCCGCGGCACCTAATATTCCTGATTTTACGAATTCCCGTCTATTTATTTTGTTCATGCTGTTATGTCATATCGCCAACCTGGATAATACAAAAACCCAAAAAATACTATGTAGAATGAACCATCGAACAGATCAATTGAATCTGCGCTTGCGACGTTCCCTGTTGTGTTACGCAATTCATATACCATGGGCGACAAAACAATGCTTCCTTCTGTCAGCTAGTACATCGAAACAAATCGGAATCAAATCGTGGTCCGACCCGTAAAAAAAAGTGATGATCTATCTCCGCTCGGCCGTTCTTCAGCGACGTCGGCATTATCGGCGGATCGCTGCATTATCGGCGGATCGGTATTTCAAATGAAAGGGAAAAGTGATAAGTGATAAGTGAAAGGCGCCAGACTTCGCGGACTGGATGATCTTTGATAAATGAGATTGTTTCGGTTCTTGGCTTGTGGCTTTCGGTTTTTTGGACCTTAAGGATCGGTGCTCCTGTATTACACGTGTGTTACTTATTTTAAAATTTTCCCGTTTTTAGCTCAGAAAATGACTCTAACTGTTGAAAACAAGCAAGTTATTTGTCCCAGCACCTGCTTGGGACAGTCTGGGACAATAGTGAGAAACACGCTAAAGGCCCCGTATTTACTGCATTGACTGTCCCAGGCATTTGTGGGACAGCGTGGGACACTTGGGAAGTGGCGGCAATTTGGGTCTTGGGTCTTCGGTTTATGATCTTGCAAACCTGTATTACGAAGTATGCGAAAAAGTTTTTTTCGTGTTGGGTGAAACAGGCCATAAAAATGGCTGTAAGCTATTCGAACGTTTGGGTTTATCTTGCTGCACGGGTTGTGAGTCAAGGGTGAAACAGGGGTGAAACAAAATTGAAAAGTTTAAAGTCAAAAGAAAAAATAAATACCGCGCCGGGAGTCCAGATGATAATCAACGGACGTTAATGATTTGACGTAAATCTGCTGTAGAATTAGGATTTACGTAAGTTGTGGTTATAGGTAAAATATGAGTTTGCGTAGTATCGCGCGCTAGCGCGTCCGATTGCGGCAAAAAGATATGATCAGATGTCCTACGTGCCAGACGGCAAATCTTGATACTTCACGCTTTTGCGATGAGTGTGGAACCCGGCTGATGTCGGCCCAGCAGGCTATGCATTCGCAGCCTGATCCGCCGCCGTATGTTCCTCCTCAACCGGTCGCGAGGCCCGTCAGCGTAACGTCCATCGGCGTGCCGCCCGTTGATATTGAGGTCGAGACGGTCGTTTCGATGCCGGGTTTTAAGAAGGATTCGGGCGTCGCGCACGCTTCGCTTGTGATCGAGCGTGGCGATTCGCCGGGAACCGAATTCAAGCTCGTGAATGATGAATCGACGATCGGGCGTTGGGATGCAGACAATGGGATCTTTCCGGATGTCGATCTCGACGCACATGATTCGGACGCAAAGGTCTCGCGTCGACACGCACGCATTGTCCGTAAGAATGGCGCGTATTTTGTCGAGGATCTTGGTTCGACAAACGGAACGTACGTAAACCGAGGCCGGCGTTTGCTCCCCGGCAACCCTCAATCGCTCAATGACGGTGATGAGGTGATCGTCGGCAAGACTTTTTTAAGATTTCAGATCACTCATTAGGATCGGAACTAATTCTCACAAACGATAATGGTGTTGTGCACAGCATGCGGCGTAGAGATCGCTGAAACCGATGGATTTTGCCCGTTTTGCGGGGCAGTTCAAACTGCGCCCGAGGGCGATAGTGTTGCCATCGTAGCCGCTCCCGAAGAGCCGTTTGTCGAGGCTCCTCCGATTACCTTTGAGCGGGACGCCGAAACCGGCATGGAGGCCGAGCCCACACCCGAAAATGCGCATGAGAGTACGGCCGACGAACCGACGTTACCTGGCGTGCCTGTAGATGCCATTGCCGGGAACGCAGATCTTTCGACAGACGACTTTGCGAATGATGGGACGCATGCTGAGAGCGTAGATTCCGGGCCCGTTGGCGGCGAGACCTCGCAGGCGATCGGCGGCGATACATCCGGTAAACGTTCCGGCCTAAAGCCACTCGGCGAGGATGTGCTGCTTTACAACCGCTATAAGATCTCGCGCAAGATCGGCGGCGGCGGCATGGGGGCCGTTTACCTCGCATTTGACCAAAACCTGGGCGGCGTCGAACGTGCGGTCAAGGAAATGGTGCAATCGAGCATTGAAGAAGAGCAACAGGCAAAGGCCATCGAAGACTTCAAGCGCGAATCGACGATTCTCTCGACGCTTGACCATGCCTCGATCCCGACGATCTACGATTACTTCTACGACGATATCGAATGCCGGTTTTACCTTGTGATGAAATACATCTCAGGTGGCGATCTGGCAAGCAGGCTTAGAGCGGCCCCGGGCGGGAGGATCGAGGAAAGGGTTGTCACCGAATGGGCGATCCAGGTCGCGGACGTTCTCGCGTATCTTCATAATCTGCCTCAGACAATCGTTTATCGTGACCTAAAGCCCTCAAACATTATGCTTGACGGCAATACTGGCCGAGTGATGCTTATTGATTTTGGCATCGCACGCTCCATCAATCATGAAGAAAAAGGCGTCACCGCGGTCGGCACGATGGGATATGCACCGCCTGAGCTATTTTCGGGCCAGGTTGAGCCGCGGTCGGATATCTACAGCCTCGGCTCGACGATGTTCCATCTGTTGACCGGAGCCGATCCGCAGAATAATCCGCTGCTGATATTTGATTTTCAAAAGAATCCGCGGCCTCGACAGATCAATCCACAAATGTCGGATCAGATGGAGCGTATTCTTATGCGATCAGTCGAATACAACGCTGATCACAGATTCTCGTCTGCTGAAGAAATGCGCCAAACGCTAACGGCACATCTTGAGAATCTAAAGAGCGGAAATATCACGTTTGGGGTCAGCGAGGCACCGGCGGTCGTAGGTTTGCAGAATCAGCTTGTATTTTGCGGCTTTTGCGGCCAGCGGATCGTTGCGACCGATATGTTCTGTGCATTTTGCGGAGCTAAGCAGCCGATCGCACAGCACGGTGTCCACAAAGAAATATACGCGCGTACGGCTGCGACTGCTCAACTGGTCGTTGATGGAACAAGCGAGCTGGACGCACCGGTTTATATGCTTGAAAAGAACGAGAATCTGCTTGGCCGCCGCGATCCGCAGTCAAATATTTTTCCCGAGGTCGATCTGTCAAAGTACGACCCGCAAACAAAGATATCGCGACGCCACGCGCGCATCTGGCGTGAGGGCGGTGCGTTTCTGGTCGAGGACCTTGGTTCGTCGAATGGAACAATTTTGATCGGCGGAGCGAGCGATTCAGTTCGTTTACCGCCGAGACAGCCGCATCCGTTGGCGAACGGTGACAGGTTGAGAATAGGTGACACGACCTTGCACTTTCTGATGAGATAGGGCGAAATATGGCATCTACCCAAGCTGTTGTCACACCGAGCCGACGTGCGGAACCGGAAAAGATCGTGGATTTTTCTCCAGAGCTGTTGAAGGCGCCCTTTTTACTGCGTTGTGCGGCCCTTTGCATCGACTATATTATTGTGATCGCACTGCCGGTTGGATGGTTAGTAGCGACCAGATTGTTTGGCGACCGTAATTCCTCCGGGCTGGGTGGTTTTATCTGGTTCATCGGAGCCGTGATGCTGGTGGTCAATTTTGTGCTTTTTCCGTTGCTGCGCGGTCAGACGATCGGCAAGATGCTGGCAGGTATCACCATCGTTAATATAGACGGCACGTATTTGAGGCTCGGAGGCATAGTCCGACGGAATATCATCGGATATTTCGTCACGGCCATAACACTTGGTATCGGATTCCTGCTCTCGGGTATTAATCCAAGCGGCCGTGCCCTGCACGATCTGATCGGAGGTACGACCGTGGTTCGTGCCCGAAGAACACAAATTTAGATATTCTATGGCTCATCTGACAGTCAGACATCCAAACGGCAGTTCCGAAGTATTTCCGGTTTCACGTCTGCGTACGACCATCGGTCGATCGGCTCGTGCGGACGTTTGCATTCCTGACGCATTTGCGTCACGGCTTCATGCCGAGATTAGACAGGAAGGCGATAATTTTTGGCTCGTGGATCTGGGTTCAGCTAATGGCACTCGGTTGAATGGCACTCCGGTTACCGGCACGCTGCCGTTATATTCCGGTGGCGAGGTGCAGATCGGGGAAACCCGCATTACATTTGAGACCGATCAGCAAAGTATCCGCAGCTTTAGTTCGACCCTGATCGCGGATAACACGGATGCCCTCGACCCGTCGAACACGATCTCACTTACCGCTCGGCGCAATCCGACCACTGAGATCCTGGATTCATCCATGACGAGCCGCACGGACCTTCTCGGCCTGATCAGCAAGGTTGGCGTCGCTTTGCTGTCGTCAAGCGGCCTTGACGATACGCTCAATCAGGTTGTTTCACTTGTATTTGAAGCAGTTCCTGCTGAGCGTGTGGTCGTAATGCTTCGCGATGAGAAAGGGGCGGATATGCAGATCAAGGTCGCCCGTCTCCGCGGCAAGGACGAAACGATCGACGAGGTCCGCATCAGCCGTGCGATCATGACCGAAGTCATAGAGAACGGTAAATCGGTGCTGACGTCTGACGCGCAGCAGGATCCGCGGTTTGCGAGTCAGACTATCGTTTTGCAGGGGATCAGATCAGTCCTGGCCGTACCGCTCAGTGTCGACGAAAGGCATGTCTTTGGTATCATTTACGCCGATTCGCCGACCAATCAGGCTAGCTTTACAAGCGAACATCTTGACATTCTGACCACGCTCGCATCGGTTGCATCGATCCGTGTTGAAAACGCCAGCCTGCTCGACGAGCGTCTGAACCGTGAGCGAATGGAACGCGAGCTTGAACTTGCGACCGAGATTCAACAGCGTTTTCAACCTGCCGGCCCGCCAATCGTTGAGGGCTATGAGTTTCAGGGAATATCGTTCTCGTGCTACGAGATCGGCGGTGATTACTACGATTTCATCCCCAGGCATGATGGCAAGATGCTGGTCGCACTTGGCGATGTTTCGGGAAAAGGCACCTCAGCGTCACTGTTGATGTCGAGCCTGCACGCCGCTGTCCACGGTCAGGTTGCCGCAAAAACCCCGCTGATCGAAATGGTCACTGCGGTTAACGTCTATCTCGCTGAAAACACACCGGCAAACCGATTCATTACCTTCTTTGCTGCGGAATTGGAACCTGAAACCGGCGTACTTACATTCGTCAATGCCGGCCATAATCCGGCGATCATCGGCCGGGCCGATGGCTCGATCGAGATGCTCGATTCCAGCGGATTGCCGCTCGGCTTGATGAGTTTTGCCGAATACGAGACCGGTACGGCGCGGCTAGAGAATGGTGACATGCTGTTTATCTATAGCGATGGCGTGTCTGAAGCGAACAATCTGAATGAGGACGAGTTTGGTATGGATCGCTTAAAGGCTGTTCTTAGCGCCAATGTCGGACGCTCGGCGTCGGGCATTCGCGACAAGGTTGAATCCGCGCTTTCAGATTTTACCGGAACGGCGGCACCGAATGACGATATTACGCTGGTGATCGTCAAGAAACTATAAGAATTGTCTCAACGATCGATGAAAAAGGCGGTCCGGGTGGGCCGCCTTTACTGTTGTTTGGAGAAAGCCCGTCAGCCGCTAACAGGCGGCTGGCGGGGCTGATTCAATGATCCCGACGTGGGCGAAGGATGAGCGTCGTAGGGTTGAGCCATTCTTCGATCATGTCCAGACGTATAGTACCCGGGCGGCGGGTCGTTTCGGGT